>Ga0180007_10005583_pt1 | contig 12628 bp, 12 predicted proteins | sample MM_PC_MetaG_FD_121122 | JGI IMG/M metagenome (GOLD analysis project Ga0180007, IMG submission 121122) | Groundwater microbial communities from the Aspo Hard Rock Laboratory (HRL) deep subsurface site, Sweden - MM_PC_MetaG | ecosystem: Environmental > Aquatic > Deep subsurface > Groundwater... | reverse complement strand
TCGCCCGGGTTTAAAAAATTCTTCAAAGATAATTCTTTCTGGCTGGAACCATACGCCGCGTTTTGCTTGCTAAGAGACACTTACAAGACGAGTGACCCCGGGAAGTGGGAGCGGTATTCCAAAGTTACGGCGGATGACGTGAGAGCCATAGTATCGGCCGGATCCGAAAACTACGACGCGGTCGCATTCTATTATTTTCTGCAGTACCATCTGCATACGCAGCTTTCGGACGCCGCTCGCTATGTCGGGTCGAAGGGCGTCATCCTGAAGGGCGACATACCGATCGGCATACATAAACACAGCGACTCATGCTGGATCCGCCCCGATTTCTTCAATATGAACCAGTCGGCGGGCGCTCCGCCCGATCCATTCTCCGAGACAGGGCAGAATTGGGGATTCCCCACATATAACTGGGCCGCGATGTCGCGTGACGGATACGGATGGTGGAGAAGGCGCCTTCTCAAAATGTCGGATTACTTTCAGATGATACGGCTCGACCATGTCCTGGGCTTCTTCCGTATATGGGAGATACCTGATACGATGATCTCAGGCCTCATGGGCCATTTCAATCCGGCGATCCCGCTGTGGCGGGATGAGCTCGAGAAGGAAGGTATCTGGGATTTTAACCGCCTGTGCGAGGCGTATATACCGCTCTGGCTTGTCAGGATCATCTTCGGCCGCGAGACTAATAACGTCATATCGTCATATCTTGAACCGACCACGCCGGGCCACTACAGATTAAGATCCGAATTTGACACACAGAAGAAGATAAGCGAGAATAGCACTTTTCCTGCCGATGCGCCCGAAGAGGCCAAGCGCAGGAATGCCGCTATAAAGACGGGGCTATCATACCTGGTATTGAACGTCGTCCTGTTTCGTGACGCAGATCGGCCGGGATTCCATCCGCGCATCAACATGATGGATACGCCGTCGTTCGACTGTCTCGATGTCTGGATGAAGGAGAAGCTGATCGCATTCTATAACGACTATTTTTACAAAAGACAGGACGATTTCTGGCAGAGTCAGGCGATGAACAAGATCCCGGTACTTATGTCGGCCTCGCCGATGCTTATAGCGGGAGAGGACCTCGGGATGATACCGGATTGCGTGGGCCCCGTAATGGAGGATCTCGGCATGCTCGGCCTGCGTATACAACGGATGCCTAAGGAGCCGGATGTGGAGTTTTCCGATCCGGCGAGCTACCCGTATCTTACCGTTTGCACGACTTCAAGCCACGATATGTCGACCATACGGGGCTGGTGGGGTGAGGATTATCCCAGGACCCAGCGATATTACAAGACGATCCTACAGAAAAAAGGGGACGCGCCATCGGCTGCCTCGAGTGGTATTGTTGAGGCTATTATCGGACAGCATCTTCAGTCTCCGTCGATGTGGGCGATATTTCCCATACAGGACCTGCTGGCTATGAGCGATGACCTGAAGAGGCCGGGGGATCCGCGTGAAGAGCAGATAAATGATCCGGCCAACCCTAATCATTATTGGAAGTTCAGGCTCCATATTACGCTGGAGAAACTGCTGACAGAAAAAGATTTCAGTTCACATATAGAAAAGATTGTTATCACCGCAGGCCGGTCTAATACATTATCAAAGGATTAATCCTTCTTCTTGCGGTCCGGATAGATATAGCTACCGGTAACCGCGCAGAGTGTAGGCCTGACCCCACGCCCCTTGACTTTCGCCTCGGGCTATGATAGACTTAATATCAGTAACTTAACAATAATGTAAGGTTGATGATATGGAATTTGAGGAATTTTTAAAAAAGGTATCTAAGCTTCCGGTGATTGAGGCCGAAGCGCTTTATTCCGGGACGGCTAAGCGCGCTTCTATCGAGGTGCAATTGAGCCGATGGCATAAGTCCGGGAAACTGATCCAGCTAAAGCGAGGCCTGTATGTTCTATCTGAAACCTACCGTAAAGCCGAACTTTACGGGCCCGCCGTGGCGGCAGTTTTGCACAGGCCATCGTACTTAAGCCTTGAGAAAGCCCTGGAATTCCATAACCTTATCCCCGAGCAGGTGGTGGTATATACTTCAGTTACTTCCAATCGTCCGGCGGTTTTTAAAACCGGCATTGGCGATTTTAAATATACTCATATCCAGAAGAGCTTCTTCTGGGGGTATAGCGCGGCTACGCTTAACGGACAGACCGCTTTTGTGGCTTTGCCGGAAAAGGCCCTGCTGGACTTCTTTTATCTGCGGCATGGGCCGGTAACAGAGTCGTATATTGACGAACTGCGTTTGCAAAATCTTGAAGATCTGGATGAAAAACGCCTGATGCAATTTGCAAAAAAGATGAACAAACCAAAACTGTTTCGCGCCGCGGAACAGCTTTGCGCGCGTATTATCGCGGAAAAAAGGCCCGGGAAGAAAAAATGAAAGATCACTGCTTAGCCCTGGTTGCCGCCAAATCCGGCTATAATGAGAAGCTTAATGCCATGCGCGAATACCTGCAGGCTTATATCCTGAGTTTTATGTACGAAGGCGGGGTCTTCAGGCATGCGGCGTTTGTCGGCGGCACGGCGCTTCGTTTTTTGCACGGCCTGCCGCGTTTTTCAGAAGACCTTGATTTCTCTCAGGCGGGCAAGGATAAGGTTGATTTTGGAGCGATGATGAGCAGGATCACGCGTGAGCTTGAGTTAGCCGGATATGACGCTGCCACTCTGGTCGATGAAGATAAAACGGTTAACAGCGCTTTTATTAAGTTCGAGGCTCTGATGCATGAAGCCGGCATTTCGCCTTTGAAAAGCCAGAAATTTTCCGTCAAGATCGAGATCGATACCAATCCTCCTCGAGGGGCAGTGTTGGAGCAATTGCTGGTAAACAAGTATTTCCCGATCAATTTTCTTACGTATGATCGCGCGTCTCTTTTTGCCGGGAAAGTTCACGCCATTTTATGCCGGAAATACACCAAGGGGCGCGATTTATTTGATCTGGTATGGTATCTTATGACCTGGAAGGACATCGAACCGAATTTTATCCAGCTCAATAATGCTTTGACACAGAGCAAATGGCAAGGGCCGGTAATCTCTAATGTGAATTGGAGAGAAGTGGCGCGCGATGCGGTTGCCAAGGCTGATTGGAAGAAGGTGAGAAGCGATGTTGAGCAGTTTCTTGAGCATCCACATGACATTGAGCTTCTATCACAAGAGTCAGCGTTAAAGATGTTATCATAAGAGTGTAGACCTGATCCTTAGCATTTAGTAAAAAAGTGTAGTTTATAAAAAGGGGTAGGTGAGAGCGATGAATAAATATGCGAAGATCGCGGCGGCTGTAGTAATCATCATATTTGTGGCGGCATTTGCCAAGGATGCAATTATAAAGGTGTCTGTCGAGAAAGGGGTTGAGCTTGTAACGGGTCTTAAGCTTAGCGTGGGAGGCTTGCATGTCGGAATTATTAAACCCGTTGTTAGTATAAAAAATCTTAAATTATTAAATCCTCCGAGCTTCCCCGACAGGACCATGGTCAATATGCCGGAGATCTATGTGAAATACGATCTGCCGGCGATAGTGGGGGGCACGATACACCTTCCGGAGGTTCGCCTGGCCCTTAAAGAATTTGTTGTTGTGAAGAATTCCAAAGGCGAGCTTAATCTTGACGCGCTCAGGACCGTGCAGGCGCAGAAAAAAGGCGCGTCCCCGTCCCAGGATTCGCCCGGTAAGGCCCCTGCTATAAAGATAGACTCTTTAAGGCTCAGTATAGGGAAAGTTATTTATAAAGATTATTCAAAGTCCGTTGCGCCGGACGTAAAAGAGTTTAATATAAATCTCAATGAGAGCTATTCGGATATAGATGATCCTTATGAGCTGGCAAGCCTTATCGTCGTAAAAGCCCTGATGAATACGTCGATAGCCTCCCTTGCGAATTTTGATCTTAGGGGACTACAGGGCACGATAGGAGGAGCGCTTCAGCACGCGCAAAAGATGGCTTCCACGGCTCAGGCGACCATTACGAATACGCACAAAGGAGTGAAGCAGGCGGTTGATGCCGCGGGCAAGGCTGCGGATACGGTCAAAAATATTTTTAGTGACCCTTTCAATCAAGATTAAGGCATTCCGGTTGATTTTATAAACATAAGGAAGCATCTGTACTCCGGTAAAAGTGCAGAGTGGAGGCCTGACCCCTTGATCACCCTTATTTTTGTCTTTATCAGTTGACAAAAGGTTACATTTAGTGTATAAAATACAGTATGATATACGGTATACCATACCATGCGATATGATAAACATATGAAGATATCCTCCAGAAAGACATTAGGCCCGATCAGCGCTTATCTGATTACGCAGCTGAAAAAGGCCAACAAGTCCATATTCAGAATAAAAGACGCAGGGCAGATTCTTGATAAAGACGAAAAGGCGTCAGCGGATCTGTTGAGTAAGCTCGTCAAGAGGGGCATCGTATCACGATTAAAAGCCGGACTTTTCATGATCGTCCCGCTTGAAGCCGGAAAAAATTATCTCGAGAACAGATACGTAATAGCCGGAGAGATCATAAGGCCGAACCACTACTATATTTCACATGCCAGCGCGATGGCTATCCATGGTTTGACAACCCAACCTGTCTTGAACGTGCAAATATCATCCACCGTAAGGAGAAAAGACATGGTTGTCTCGGGCATAAAATTTTATTTTTACCGGGTCAAGCCAGGCGCTTATTTTGGACTAGAGGAGAAATGGGTAACGAAACAGGAGAAGATCAGTGTCAGCGATCTTGAAAGGACCATTGTTGATTGCCTCGCCAGGCCGGAGCTTTGCGGAGGAGTTTCGGAGGCCGCGAAAGGGATCTGGTCGGCGAAAGAAAAAATAAACTACGCGAAACTACTCGCATATGTAAAAAAAAGCGGCATAAAAGCCGTCGCCAAACGTCTCGGTTTTATACTCCAACTGTTTGATTTGCCGGACAAACAGATGCTCGCGGAGTTAAAGAAGTATTCGCAGTCAAGCGAAGCCTACGTTCTCTTCGACCCGTCTCTTAAGAAAACCGGGAAATATCTCCGGGAATGGCGTTTGCGGTTAAATTTCAATCCCGGGGAACTAAAGTCGGCGGTGTGGGCATAGATGATACATTTCAGTGAAATCGAACGCAATGCTTCTGAAGCCGGCGTTCCTGCGGAGACGATAGAAAAGGATTACTGTATAACGTGGATCCTGGCGGCTGTATTTTCAAAAGCTGAAAATGCGGACATCGTCTTTTACGGCGGCACGGCAATAAAAAAAGCTTATTTCCCGGATTACAGGTTCAGTGAAGATCTCGATTTTATAAGTCAGGATAAGTTGGAAATAGACGATATCCTCGGACGTATGGAATGTCTTTACGCAGTAGTGAAAGACGAAGCCAACATACTGTTATCTACGGATAAGGGCACGGTGAATACGGATGGGGATAGGAGCCAGTTTTTCATTACATACGATGGGTTTCCGGAGATCGGCCTGGATAAAAGAATAAAGATCGATGTTATGTCTAAGGGTGATTTTTTACAGAAACCTGTGACGAAAAGACTGTACTGCGGTTACAGCGACATGAAGAAGTTGCGCACTAAACTGCGCGTCTATACTCCTGAAGCGATAATAACGGATAAGATCGCGACGATCTTAAGCCCCGTACGAGCCGAACCGCGGGATTTGTATGATCTTTGGTTTTTGCTTAATAATTACCGTTTGGACCTGGGGATTATAAGAGCCAATCTTCTTAAGAAATTCGGATATGAACTGAAGCCGGAGATGATTACGCCGAACCTATACAATGAGTTGTATAAGGACCGTTGGAATAACCGTCTTTCCGGCCAAATCGCCAATTTGCCTGATTTTAATAAAGTCTTACGAGAAACAGAAGCGAGCCTGAAAAATCTGGGAACTACACATCAATAAGATTTAAGCGCTCCGTCATTGCGATCCCGCCCGCGGTTATCAGCTAGGCGGGAGAACGTCTAAGAGGATCCTGGCGAGAGTTACTCAGCATCTGGAGCACGTAAAGGTGAAGATAGTAGGGATGATCCTCAATAAAGCGCCCATTGGCGCGAGTAGCTACTATTACTACTCGAATTACTACGGTAAGAACAAACCCGCTTAAAAACAGATTGCCTCGCAATGACAATGTCGATAGCATTCCGGTTGATTTTATAAACAAATAATGTTATATTATCTAATATTTTAGTATATCACGTGCGGGAGTAGTTTCCCGCCGTCGCTTCGCTTTGGCGGGACCCCGCCAAGCCCGAAAGGCGCCCGGCGGGGCAATGGTATACGCGGGAGTAGTTCAATGGTAGAACACGAGCCTTCCAAGCTCGATACGTGGGTTCGATTCCCATCTCCCGCTCCATTCTGCATTAATAAAACCGCAATATTGTGTATTTGACCATAATCGGGAGGGTTGCTATATGGTTCATTCAGTAGAAGCTATCAATGAGAAAGTCAAAAAGGAGAGCGCTTTTGTAAGCAGGATCATCGAAGAGATCGAGACGGTGATAGTGGGGCAGAGGTATCTGATCGAAAGGCTCCTGGTCGGAGTCCTGGCTAACGGCCACATACTGATCGAGGGCGTGCCCGGCCTGGCTAAGACGTTGTCGGTCAAGGTTTTGGCGCAGTCGATAGATACTAAATTCCAGAGGCTTCAGTTTACGCCGGACCTTCTTCCCGCGGATCTCCTCGGGACATTGATATACAATCCCAAGGATGGCGAGTTTACAATAAAGAAGGGCCCTATATTCGCTAATATAATACTCGCGGATGAAATCAATCGCGCGCCCGCCAAAGTCCAGAGCGCGCTCCTCGAGGCCATGCAGGAGCGTCAGGTCACCATAGGCGACACTACGTATAAGCTGGATGAGCCGTTCATGGTGCTGGCGACCCAGAACCCGATCGAGCATGAAGGCACCTATCCTCTCCCCGAAGCTCAGGTGGACCGATTTATGCTAAAGCTCAATGTCGAGTATCCGACGAAGGAAGAGGAATACAAGATAATGAAGCGCATGGCCATGACCGATAAGAAGATAACGGTAAAGCCGGTCGTCACGCCTCAGGATATCATCAAGGCCAGGAAGATAGTAGATGAGGTGTATATCGATGAGCGCATCGAGAGGTATATAATCGACATAGTATTCGCGACCAGGGATCCCGCGTCATACCGCCTGAACGACCTGAAGTCGCTCATCCAATACGGCGCGTCGCCCAGGGCCAGCATCAACCTGGCGATCGCGGCGAAAGCTTACGCGTTCCTTCAGGGCAGAGGCTACGTGGTACCGCAGGATGTGAAGACTATAGGCCTCGATGTGCTTAGGCATCGCGTTATTGTCAGCTACGAGGCTGAGGCGGAAGATAAGACATCGGTAGACATTGTGAAGCGCGTCTTTGACGAAGTGAAGGTACCTTAAGCCCAAGGAAGAGACGCATGCTTCCAAAAGAAGTCATACAAAAGATACGTCGCATACAGGTAACGACATCGCGCCTGGTCACGGATTTTCTCTCGGGAAATTACGAGAGTGTCTTTAAAGGCCGCGGGATGGAGTTCGACGAGGTGCGGGAATACCAGCCGGGAGACGAGATACGCTCGATCGACTGGAACGTCACTGCCAGGATGGGCCACCCGTTCATAAAGAAGTTCATCGAGGAGAGGCAGCTCACCGTAATGATTCTCCTGGACGCGTCGGCTTCGTCATACTTTGGCACCTCAAAGCGCCTGAAGAGCGAGCTCGCCGCGGAAATCTCGGCCGTCCTGGCGTTCGCGGCGGTAAAGCACAATGACCGCGTGGGGCTCATAATATTCACGGACAGGATAGAGAAGTTCATACCTCCCAGAAAAGGCCAGCAGCACGTTCTCCGGGTGATCAGGGAAGCCCTCTATTTCAAACCTAAGGGTAAAGGCACCAATATCGAAGACGCGTTAAAATATCTCGACAGCGTGACTACGAGACGCGCCGTCACGTTCATAATCTCGGATTTCTTCGACAAGGACTTCAAAAAACCGCTATCGGTCGCGAATAAGAGGCATGACTGCATAGCGATAACGATAACCGATCCCCGCGAAATGGAACTGCCGAAGTCGGGTATCGTGGAGCTCACGGACGCCGAGAGCGGGAAGTTCTTTCAGATCGATACATCGAACGCCAAAGTCAGGCGGACATATGCCGAGAAATCCGCGCGAAAGATCGATGAACGCGCCCGGCTATTCGGCGCGATCGGCGTAGATCATATCGATATCCGCACCGATAAGCCGTATATAGATGAGATGATCAAGTTCTTCAAGATGAGAAAGCGGCGAATATGAAAATAAAAAACCGTATACTGCCATTTATTATCTTGCTCTTTGTATTTGCCGCCGCGTACGCTGAAGCCGGGGATGATATTACCGTGCGCGCGCGTGTCGACCGCAGGTCGATCACTATAGGCGACAGGATATTGTTCACGATAGACCTCCGGGCGCCGCGCGCGACAGAGATACAGATGCCCTTATTCTCGGATAACATGATCGGCGAGTTTGAGATCAAGGATTCGACCAGCAAGACTGCCGCGAGCTTGTTCGGAAAGAAGAGATACAGCTACCGTTATCACATAACGGCCTATACCACGGGCAAGAGAGATATCCCGCAGCTGGATATAAAGTATAAGCCTAAAGGCTCAAAGGATTGGCTTATCAAAAATACAGAAGCGATACCTATCGATGTGCTCACCGTCCTGCCCAAAGAATTGCCCGCCGATATCAAAGATATAAAAGGCCCGGCCAGTTACTTTGAATTGAACTGGATTATCATCGCCGGAACATTGTTCGGGCTCGGCGTTCTCATAGCCGCTATCATCATTTTCATACGGATAAGGAGCAGGAAGCCGATAAGGCTTCCTCATGAGACTGCGCTCGAGGAGCTGGAAGCCGCGCGCTCACAGCTCATCAATTCCGGCGACGTGAAAGAGTATTTTGTGGGAGTCTCCGACTGCGTCAGGCGCTACATAGAGCGGGTTTTTACCCTGAAGGCGCCTGAGATGACTTCGGAGGAGTTTTTGAATTCAATGCGCGACTCTGCCGCGCTCGTCCTTTGGCATAAGGACCTGCTGAAAGGGTTTATGAATGCGTGTGACCTGGTAAAATTTGCTAAGTATAAGCCGACGGGACAGGAGACGGAGAATCTCCACGTAACGGCTGTAAAGTTCGTCACCGAGACGAAGGAAACGAAATAAATGTTTGCGTTCAAAGAACCTCGGGCGCTGATCTTACTCGCGTTGGTCGCGCTCGTGGTCCTGCTGTCCAGGATACGGAGAACCGATTCCACATTTCTATTCTCCTCAAAGGACCTCCTCGAGGGGATCAAGCCCACGTTCAGGCTGCGTTTCAGCAAATACCTGATACTCTTCAGGGCGGCTGTTCTGGCGCTCTTCATCCTGGCCCTGGCCAGGCCGCAGACTATCCTCGAAAATTCCAAGACGATCTCCGAAGGAGTCGATATAGTGCTGGCTCTCGATACTTCGACAAGCATGCTTGCCGAAGACTTCAGGATGGGACAGACGAGGGTAAACCGTTTCGATGTCGTAAAGGACGTTGTAAAGGAGTTTATCAAAAAACGCAAAGACGACAGGATAGCTCTTGTCGCGTTCGCGGCCCGCGCTTACACGGTCTGCCCGCTCACTACCGATTATTCGTGGCTCAACGAGAACCTGGACAGGGTCCGCGTCGGGATGATAGAGGACGCGACGGCCATAGGATCGGCGATAGCCACTTCGGTTAACCGCTTAAGGACGTCCAAGACCAAGAGCAGAGTCATAATCGTTCTGACCGACGGCGTCAGTAACGCCGGATCGATATCGCCGCTTGTAGCCGCCGAGGCCGCCAAAGCGCTGAAGATCAAAGTATACGCGATATGCGTCGGCTCGAAAGGACTGGTGCCGTACCCATTGAAGGATGCGTATGGCAGGACTGTTTATAAGAATGTGCCGATAGAGATGGACGAGGTGATGTTGAAGAAAATAGCCGACCTGACAGGCGCCAAATATTATCTAGCCAGTGACACCGAGACATTGCGCAAGATATATGACGATATAAGTAAGCTCGAAAAATCGAACATAGAACAGTACGGCTACAGGGAGTACGAGGAACTATTCTATCTCTTTCTCATCCCGGGGCTCATCATACTGGCGCTTGAAATATTTTTAACTAACACAGTCTTCATGAGGATCCCGTAAGATGGAATTTGCGAACAGTCAATATATAGCCTTGATATACGCGTCGACGGCGGTTCTGGCTCTCTTCTATATATGGGCCATGATGCGCAGGCGCACATTGATGGAGCGCTTCACCGATAAGAGCCTCATGGGCAGCATGGCGCCCACAGCCAGCGCTCTCATGAGGGCCTTTAAGTGCGCGGTCATAATGACCGCCGCTGTACTCGCGCTCATCGCGCTCGCCCGTCCGCAATGGGGATTCATATGGGAGGAGACGAAGAGGAGCGGAATAGACATATTGATAGCTATTGACGTCTCCAAGAGCATGCTGGCCACGGATGTGAAGCCCAACAGGCTGGAGAGATCAAAATTTGCCGTAAAAGATCTGGTCAAAAAGCTTGATGGCGACCGCATCGGCTTGCTGGCCTTTTCGGGGACATCGTTTCTCCAGTGCCCGCTCACGATAGATTATAACGGGTTTCTGCTGGCGCTGGACGATCTTAGCGTTGGCACGATACCGCGGGGCGGCACCTCTATTTCGGGAGCCATAAAAGAAGCCATGAGCATCTTTAAGGGGCCGGATAAGAAGTATAAAGTGCTCGTTATAATAACGGACGGGGAAGATTTGGAGGGAGACGCTCTCAAAACGGCTAAGGAGGCCGCGAATCTGGGTATAAAAGTTTATTGCGTGGGCGTTGGCAGTCATGAAGGGGATCTTATCCCCGAGACCGGTAATAGGGGGAATAATGCTTATGTTATGGACCGCGCCGGCCAGGTGGTGAAGTCGAGGCTCAATGAAGACCTTCTTAAGAGGATAGCGATATCGACCGGCGCCAATTATGTACACGCGACGCAGGCAGATTTCGGGCTCGTCCTGCTGTATGACAAGGGCGTATCGCGCCTGGAGAAGAGGGACATAGAAGCAAAGATGAGAAAGCATTCTCAGGAACGATTTCAGTATTTTCTTATCTTTGCCGTGATGCTTCTATTGCTCGAGCCGCTTCTGCCCGACCGAAAGATGATATCAAGATGAAGAGAACCCTGCTCATTTTAGCTTTCCTTTCGGCGGCATTGGCGATGCAGTGTAATGCGGCAGAAAAAGAGGATGTCAAAAGCGGGAACATACTATATAATAATGGAGATTACGCGGGAGCCTTAAAGCTTTACGAAAAAGCCGCGCTCGAAAAAAAGTCCGGCGGCATTCCGGAGCTGAACCGCGGAGCCGCGTTATATAAGAATGGCTCTTACTATAAAGCGATAGAGTCATTCAATAAGTCGATAGCTTCCGGCCAGGCTGAACTTATACCCGCGGCTGACTACAATATCGGGAACGCGACATATAAGATCGGCCTCTCAAAAGATAAGGCTGATAAAGATAAAAAGAATATTAAAAAGACCGCCGAGATTTACGCTACGGCTCTTTTGTATTATAAGCGCGCTATAGACCTGGACCCCAGCGATAAGGATGCCAAGTTTAATTATGAGTATGTGTTGAAGAAGTTGCTGGAGCTTAGTCCTCTCTTCCAGATAAAGCAGGAAGAGGAGAAGGAGAAAGAGAAGGAAAAGAAGGAACAGAATAAAGAGGATAAAAAAGACCAGAATCAGGATGACCAGCAAAAAAAGCAGGACGAGCAAAACGAGCAGAATAAGCAGAACGAGCAAAATCAACAACAGCAGGAGAAAGATAAGAGTCAGCAAAACGAGCAGAATAAGCAAGACCAGCAGGATCAGCAAGATCAGGATAAAAAGGACAAGCAAGATAAGGACAAGCAGAACGAGCAGAGTGAGCAAGGTCAGCAGGATAAAGATAAGAGCGGCCAGCCCCAGCAGGCTCAACAAGATAAAGAGCAAGAGCAGCAGGATAAGTCCGGTCAGCAATCCCAGGACGAGCAAGCAGCAAAAGAGGCTCAGGAAGAGCAGGACAGAAAAGAGCAGGAAGAACAAGCAGCTAAAGAAGCCCAGGAAGAACAGGCCGCACAAGAAGCTCGGGAAGGTCAGGGCTCTGAAGCTTCAGAGAAGCCCGAGGATAAGCAGGGCGGCTTAGCCGCTTATCAGGGAGCCGAAAAGCAGGATGAGCCGCGCGAAATGACGGAGCAGGAAGCGAAGATGCTCCTTGAGGGTTATAAGGGCGAAGAAGCGACCGGCAGGACGATCAAGATGCGTCAAAGGCCGATAGATATGCCCGAGCCCGCGAGAGACTGGTAAATATGAGACGATACGTAAAGATACTGATACTTGTTATTATTGCGCTCGGCGCTATTGCCGGAGGCGCGCTGGCGGCGGAGAAGAAATTTGAGGTCTCTCTCGACAGGAACCGCGTGGCTATCGGTGAAAAGGTCCAGCTTGGATTAGCTTTCTATGGCACTCAGTCGATGCCTGCGCCGGATCTCGGCAATATCGACGGCCTCGACATAAAATATGCCGGCCCCTCTACGATGATGACGGTGATAAACGGACAGGTCTCGA
>Ga0180007_10005582_pt1 | contig 12629 bp, 12 predicted proteins | sample MM_PC_MetaG_FD_121122 | JGI IMG/M metagenome (GOLD analysis project Ga0180007, IMG submission 121122) | Groundwater microbial communities from the Aspo Hard Rock Laboratory (HRL) deep subsurface site, Sweden - MM_PC_MetaG | ecosystem: Environmental > Aquatic > Deep subsurface > Groundwater... | reverse complement strand
CGGGCAAAAAACAGTTTGAAGGAATTAATAACAAAAGAGGGTATACAATTATGAGTAATGTTACTGAAAAAATATTAAATACTATCAAGGAGAAGAAAATCGCGCCTAAACCGCGCTGGCATTTTATTATCCGTCAGGCATTGATCTGGCTGACGACTTTTTTGTCGATGGTAGTTGGTAGCCTTACTTTTAGCGTAATTATATTCCGCATGGTAAATAACGATTGGGAAGTTTTGAAATTTATTAATCGTTCACCTGCAGTACACGTTTTCAACACATTGCCCTATATCTGGATAGTCTTGCTCATTCTTTTTGTTGGGCTGGCCTATTATAATACCCGACATACCAAGGGCGCTTATAAGTATAGTGCCTATTGGTTTTTGATTGGTAGTGTTGTTATTAGTATGTTGGTAGGTAGTATTTTTTATGCACTTGGTATAGGTCCACGGGTTCATATGGCCGTCCAGCATTTTCCAGTCATGCAGCAGTTGATGCTGGACAGAGAAGCTGCCTGGCTTGAACCAGAAAATGGTTTATTAGCTGGAGAAATCTCGCAAATGCTGAGTGGCGTAGGCGTGTTTATGCTGACAGATTTTGAAGCTAATGAATGGGTAATTGTTCCGGCTAAGGATTATATGGCGCCGCCGCATTTCATCTTTACAGTTGGAGAACAGGTAAGGATTATCGGGAAAATAGATTCAGATGAGGAAATGCAATTTATAGCCAATAGAATATTTCCATATCACATGGGGCCTGGGCAATTTAAGCCGGAAATGAGAGGAAATTTAAAACATAACGGATCTTCAAATTTTAGGCCATTTAGCAGGTAGCTTTATTTGATTTGGAATAATCTGTATGATGTATTTTGATGTCATTTTTTGAAATATTAGCTGAAAAAAAGCGTATTAATAAATATAAGACGTTATTTTTGGGTATTTTTACTCATAAATTAATTTGTAATTTATAAAAAGGAAAATTATGGTGAATATTATCGAAACAAAAAACTTAATCAAAAAATACCAGGATGGCGATTCTACGGTAATGGCTCTGGACAATATCTCGATGTCATTGCCAGTCAATGAAAGCATGGTCATTATTGGTACTTCGGGTTCGGGTAAAACTACCCTTCTTCAGCTATTGGGCGGGCTAGATTATCCGTCTTCTGGAGAAGTAGTAATAAATAATCAAATAATAAATAAGTTGAATGATAATGACCTATCAAATTTTAGAAACAAAACAATCGGTTTTGTTTTTCAGTTTTTTCATCTGCAGGATTACCTGACTGCTAAAGAAAATGTAGCTTTGCCACTGCTTCTCAATGGTCAAAACCAAGAATCTGCATTTCAACGCGCTGAGGAATTATTAAAACAGGTACATATGGAACACCGCATTAACCATACGCCAACGAAAATGTCTGGCGGTGAGATGCAGCGCGTGGCCATTGCCAGGGCTCTAGCCAATGATCCTAAGATAATAATGGCAGACGAGCCAACTGGCAATCTGGATAGGGCCAATGCTGAAAATGTACTGGACATCTTTGATGAAATTTCCAAACGTAATGGCGTTAGTGTGTTAATGATTACGCATGACGAGGCTATGGCTGATCGTTACGAACATGTACTGCATTTGGATAAAGGGAAATTAAAGTAGCAGCCCGAGGGACGCCTCAACTTGTTGAGGGCCCCAAACAAGTTTGGGCATCCTCTAATATTTTAAATATCAAATATCAAGGATCAAAATTACATTGTAAGATTAAAAAATTTTTAAGTTTTATTTGTCTTTTTTCATTTTAATTTTTAATATTTTCATTAGTCATGAAATTTTCCTACATCAACAAAATCAACTACAAGAAGTTTAAAAAATACAAGGGCAAGTCCATGTTCCTGATCATCCCAATTACTTTTTTAATGTCCTTGGGCATTGTTATTTCCAGTCAGGCTACCAATATTATGGAAGCTTCAGAACAAACTATTTTTGGTACAGCCGCAGAATCCGGACGATTAATTGAATTATCCAGTCGGCAGGTCACCGGCGGCGGTGGAGGAGACCAGCGCGTCAGGATGATGTTCGGCGGGGACACTGAATATAATGACGGCGATCTGGAGACCATTGAATCTATAGATAATATTGAAGCAGCCTCGCTGACGGCAGCAGTGCCAATCAACCAAATTGCTACTGATGATTTATTTAACGACGTATCCTTGCAGATCAGCAATCTGCGCAGCATAGGTCAGGAATTATCAGCCCAATACACTGACCAGAATTTTTCTTATCAAGCAGGCGAACCTATTCCTATTATCCTTAATGCTAACACCTTCGTTAGGAACTACGAGGACTGGGGCGGCCAGGACGAAATCAGTATTGAGATGGGCAGCCGGCAGAGAGGCGATCCATCAATTGACAGGCAGGACATGGAAAATCAGACTCCTTTTAAATTTAAAGCGCTTTCTTACGATAAAGATAACTTAATCGGAAAAGAGATTACCATTTCATTTGGTGGCTTAGACCTGATTCAAACTTACGAGCAGGAATTTACCGGTTCCGGAATTTTATTTAGAAAGTTAACCGATGAACAGATACAGGAGGAAGAAAACCAGCGTCAGGAAGACATTTCCACTAATTGGGACTACGACAAAATCAGTCAGCCAATTACCCGTACTTTCAGGGTAGTGGGCGTGCTGGAATCAGAGAGTAATTACGCTTCCTATGTGCCAGCTGATTTTGTCAATGATTTAATGGAAGAGTATGTTAAGAATCAATTAGATGCCAGAACAGAAACTGAAATTGCCGCAGTAGACCTGAATTCTGTTTGGTATGGCCTGACTTATGATGGTCTGGAACTGCAAACCAGCGGGTTTGGTGGTTTGGGCAGTTTTCGTGTGGGACCGGGCATGATACGCGGTATGGTAAATAATGAACAGGAGCAGGAAGACCAGAAAAGCTATAACATCCCGGGTCTGGTTATTAATACTGAGCGGGAGGAAGGGGATACCGATGCCTTCCAGCAAAGGATGTTTGGCAGTACAGGCGAAGTAATTGGCATTTATGATGATCCAGCAGTTTACGAACAAGCTGTGCATTCATCGGATACCATTGTTATTAAAATTAATGATGCAGTTAACCGCTTACAGGTGGTTGAAGACCTAAATGACGCTGGTTATGCGTATCAGGATTTAAATGACCAGGAAGTTTTTGCTGAACTGCAAAACACGCTAAAAAACGTGACTACGATTGTTACCATTTCGTTTATAATTTTATCAGCTATCATTATTATCTTAACGATGGGTAAATTTGTTTCAGAAAGCACCAAAGAAATTGGCGTATTTCGCGCTATTGGCGCTAAGAAAGGGGATATTAAGCAATTATTCATGTCACAGGCCATTATGTACACGCTGATTGGTTATATTATTGGCGCTCTAATTGGAATTGTTTTGGTGTTTATTTTAGCTAAACCGGTTCAATTGTGGTTTGATGCTTTTATTGAAAATACCGTGGAAGAAACATTTGCCGTGGTTCAGCAAACCAGCGCAGGCATATTTACGCATATTGATTGGCAAATGTTTGGCATTTATACTGCCTTGTTATTAGCTATCGCAGTTGTAGTATCAATTATTCCGGCTACCCGGGCTTCGCGTGTTTCACCTGTCCAAGCTATAAAAAATGAATAATGAGAATAAAGCAAAGCCTAAACATGGGAAGATAATAGTTATTGTCGTGGTTGTACTTTTATTAGTTGGTGGTGTCGCTGGTTGTCTTATTTATAGTAAATATGAAAAGGGTATTGTAGCTGACGATAAACAGGATTGGAGTGAAGTTTGTGATAGGATAAATTCCGGAGCAGGTTTTAACCCTGGCCAGCGGTCACAAAATTTTGATTACTCGCAAAGGCCTGATTTTAATCCATCGCAAAGGCCTGATTTCGGTCAAGGGGGGTTTGATAGGCAGGGAATGGGTAGCATGGAGGACATGCGGAATTTCCGTTCCCAAATAGAAGCGGTCTGCGCTGACGGCATAGTCAACGATCAAGAAGAAGCCCAATTGGAAAGCCTATTTGAAAATATGCCGGTGGCAATGCGTGATAGATTTACTGCCAATTAATAGAGTTGAAAGAAAATAAACTTGCCTACGTATTATAGATTGAAAGGTCGTTTTTAGAAAGGATAATAATTAATGAAAAAATACATTTTTGGTACTTTAATAGGCTTAGCAGCTTTTACCCTCGTGGGCGGTGCCGTTGCATTTGCATATGGTGGTAACGGCTTCAGCATGATTGAGGATAAGGCAGAAATGCTTGGCATGACAAGTGATGAGCTTAAAGCTGAACTGGAAAATAAATCAATGCCGGAGATCCTTGATGAAAAAGGCATTACCCATACTCAGCTGTTTGAACTGCGTGAGTCCAAGATGCTTGAGCAGCAGGCTGCCATGCTGGACATGTCAGTTGATGACCTGAAAGCTGAACTGGAAAATAAAACTTTTGCCCAGCTGCTTGACGAGAAAGGCATTACCCATACTCAATTAATGGAAAAAAAGCAGGAGCGAATGAGAGCCAATATGACCGAGCGTTTGCAAACCATGGTTGATAACGGCGAGATTACCCAAGAGCAGATGCAGGAAAAGCTGGAATGGATGGAAGGGCATGCAGGCGGAGGATGCGGCGGCAAGGGTTTTGGCGGACGGGGCATGTTTAAGCCATTTTAAATCATAAGATAATTAATTATTAATCAAAAAAGATCAGCTTCCCCCTAGCTGGTCTTTTTTATTCTGCTGGCGATTCTGTATAAGCTTGACATATTTTTTTGTTAGTAATAAAGTTATAAAAAATGTAGATTATTACAGGAGGCTATATGGCACTTTATACGTTACCCGATGAGGTAAAAGAAAACGGGAAATGCCCACAATGTGAAGGCACAATAAGCTTTCAACTGCGTGACAGAGGAACTAAATTGTTCCTGGTCTGCAGTAATGACGATGACCATAACCGCCGGGCAGATACCGCTGAAGTTAATGACTTCGCGAAGAAGTAAAAACGCTCTTAACATTTCTTAACATTTAAGATCCTATCCACTCTATGAAGCGAGTGGATAGTTTTTTATTTAGCGTTAAAATGTCGGTTTTCCGTATTGATATTTTTGAATTGCCAAATAGGCGTAATTATCTTATAATTTCATTAGGTAATAGTTTAATTTTTAGGACGATATTATTAATGAATGGAATTATTACTCTAATTAAAGGAAAACGGTTATTGTATTTACTTGGGCTTACAATAGTATGCGTAGGTATATTTATATTTGGGGTTAATATTAATGCCCAAAGCAACACACCAACTGCTTGTATTGAACAATGGGAATGCGGAGGGTGGTCAGATTGCATAAGCGGCAAAAAAACAAGGGATTGCGTATCTAGGGATTATTGTATTAATCCGCCGACTAGCCAAGAATGTACTGTTGAAGAAACTAATGATTCGGATGTTGAACCTGAAGTTAAAATAGTTATACCACATGCAGGTGAAGGTATTTACGGCACTATTACATTAACAGCCACAGCCACAGGTACATTTGATAGACTGGAATTTTATTGGAAAAATGATAATCAGAGTAATATGCTAATTGGTTCAGGTTCTGCTAATACAGCTGATCCTTCAATTTTTGAAAAATCTTGGGATACTTCCCAAGTCCCTGATGGAGATTATATTGTTTATGCTAGGACGGTTACTTCTAGTGAAGAATATTATGCAATTAGCAATGAAGTAAGTTTAAAGATTAATAATTCTGAAATTGATTTACCAGCCAGTAGTGATGACCAGCCAACTGAAAGCACGGATACTGATTCTGATAGTGTATCGGATTTTGAAGAAATTTTAGACAACAAAAATTCTACTGGCGTTGGTTCATTGGATAAGTTGGTAGACGAACAAAGTAGCCCAACTGGAAATGACGGGATAGTCTGGGAACCAGAAGTTATTGCCGAAGAAAAAGAAGATAATGACGAAATGATTGAACAGGCTTCCGGGGTGGCGCTTGACCAGGGGTGGGTAACCCAGGAAGAAGTAGAAGAGCTGGAGAGAAATTTGAAATTTACTGACTTAACGTTCGTCCAGCGAGGCGAGGTAATCAGCCTGCAGGAATCTGCCCAGGAACTGACTTTTTTTAATGACGAGAATATAGTCTTGTCAGGCGTTGCTCAGCCAAATTCAGATATTAAAATTACATTAAAAAGCGAGGAGAAAAATTTTAGTACAGTTACAAATAATGACGGCTTTTGGACTTATACGATTTCGGATAATCTAGGAGCCGGAGTACATACTGTAAAAGTGGAAGTATACGATACTGAGGGCAACAGGTTAAGTACCAGCGAACCGCATAACTTGTATATTGTAGAAAATACGTACACCAGGACAGTAGTAGCTAAAGGCGGTGGTTTTACTAATAGTGACCAGGATAATATGCGGCTGGTAATCTGGTTTGTAGCTATCTTAATATCAATGGTTTTACTGGCCTATCTAGTGCTGGTAATAAACAAGAAAAAACCCAGACAGATAGTGTATAAAAAGTAAATTATTAATAGATAAGGCGGATATTTCATTATCGGTTTTTTTTAGTGCATAATTACCCTTGACAAATCTAATGTAGTGAGTTATTATATCTGGTTAAAATAAATCGGATAGGATAAATTATTGGAAGGAAGAAATCGAATGCAGCCCTTTAAAGAAATGAGAAATGGCGGATGGAAGCAGTTTTTTCGTGAGTTCACGGACGTATGGCCGCGGCTAGACAAGATGGTTTGGTATGCCTTTTGCCTGTATGTCTACTGTATGGTACAGCTGGTAGTAGTAGCATGCGTCGGGTTGGAAGCGCTTGATAAGAAGCTGGGAAGCCCATCGGCAAGAATCAGCCGGAGGATTACACCAGTAATCAGTGGTATCAGATTGGCCGTAAACGCAGTCGTCGACTATGGGATTATTGTTGTAGTGCTGTGTATATGCATTGCTTTGGTCTTGGCTGTTCTAGCGGTGCCAAATCAGAATGGCCGGGTTCAGGTCTGCTATGCCATGACGGACGTCGATATCACCGACCAGTGCGGTACGGTTGCGCAGATTGTTAAGCTATCTGATGGCAGTATGGCTAAGCTGGTTATTGATGATCCCAGTGGCTGGTTGTTGAAGAAGCTTATCTGTACTCCAGAAGAAACTAACTACGTTTGCTTGGTGTCTCAATCAGCGCTAGTGGATCTAGCAGGTTTTAACCCACTTCAGTATTTATTCGGAACTGATGTGGAAAAAACCTTGGCGGTCATCTGCACTGAACCGGTTGCTGTTGGAGAGCGATGCATTTCCGCTAGCAACACCGTCAGAGAGATCGTTCGTCTGAGACAGAATGATTTTCATCTGGTCAGCTGAGCGCGATATTGATCATTGACGAGGCGTTTCCTTGCAGGAGACGCCTTTTTTTATTTGTATAAATAGTTTAATATTAATATCATAAACAAGATTTTATGAATAAGAAGTCATTAGTAGTACTAATTGGCAAACCAGGGGTGGGTAAAACTACCCTGGCCCGCACGGCCTTTCCCAGCTGGCACTTCATTGATGTTAAGCCGTTTATTGAGCAGTATATGATAAACGGCCGCTGGCCTGAAAAATTGACTCTGGAGGGTTATCGGGAGATGTATGACGCCATTGAACAAATTAATTCAGATTTAGTATTGGAAATCGGCACTAATCATGCAGAGTTTAATATTGTTCAACTTCAGCGCTTAAAGAATAATTTTAACTGCTTAGTGGTAATTTGCCTATTGGATGCTAAAAAAAATAAACAGCGATATTTGGATAGGATGAACCGGGGTGAAGAGAGGGCCTATGATATTGCAGCCTTTGAACGCAGATTGGAACTGGATTTCCCGTTGTCCCACACGCCTTTATTACATAGAGCGTTATTGCCTTATATTAAGATAAATATGGAATCTGATGTTTCTGTTTTAACCCAGGAGTTGATTGATCAGTTAAGCTTAGTCTAAGATTAGCCATAATTGACATATAGTCAATATTCTGCTAAAATAAATTCACTTTCAAATTTTAAAATGATCAGAAATAATCAGAAAAATAAACATTCATTTTTAAATCGGTTATTGCGCTCAAAACTGGCAATTGTTTTTGAGATAGTTATTTTAATAGCCTTATCAACGGCCTTAGCCAAAGAAATTATCCATAAATATCAGATCAGCAGTGAAATAAACGGGTTGCAGGAAGAAGTAGCCAAGCTGGAGCAAAACAACCTTGAGCTTAATGATTTAATTTCATATTTTGAAAGTGATACATATAAAGAAGAGCAGGCCAGGCTGCAGTTAGGTTTGCAAAAACCGGATGAAAAAGTAATTGCCGTATTAGGCGACAGCACTGAATTGGCGCAAGCAGAAGCCGATCAGGCAGTTGCGGTGGCAGCTAATACTAATGATACTAGGGATAATCCCCAAAAATGGTGGGATTATTATTTTAATATGAGTAACTAATAATATTATATGAATGATGAAAATAATAAGGAAACGAAAGGTGATTCAGTAAAATCAGAAAAAAAAGCCAGGTCTGTGCCCAAGCTAGTTATCGGAGTATTCGCAGTTATTATAATTATACTAATTATTGGATTAGTGGTATTTGGTATTGGAATTTATAAGCTTAACTGGAATGATAATTTTACTAGGACTATTTCGGAATATATCCCATATCCAGCTGCCATGGTAGGCAATAGTTCTGTTTCATACAGCGAAGTGCAGAACGAGTTGACCATGCTTGATCATTATTATAATTTTCAGGAAGAGCTGGATCCATCTTTAGCTGATAGCCGGCCAACCGATAATTTTTTAAAAAAAGGAGTCACTACGCGGAAGACTCGCGAACTTTTTTTAGCTGAGGCGGCAGCTAATTACGGCTTGACTGTGGCGCAAGAAGAGATTGATAATGAGTTTAATATTATTATGTCGCAAACCAGCGGTATTAATGAAGTGGAAACCGCTTTAGCAGATTTATATAACTGGACAGTAAATGATTTCAAAGAAAAAGTCATTAAGCCACGAATAATTCAGGAAAAAGTAGGCGTTTACATTGCCCTGGATGAGGAAATAAATAAGGACCAAAAACTACATGCTGAAGAAGCGCTAAGTGCCCTTAATGGCGATAAAACATTTGATGAGGTAGCCCTGGAATACAGTGAGGATATTACTGCTTCCACTGGGGGTGATTTAGGATTTTTCAGAAGAGGTGATACGTATCCGGAATTTGAATCAGCGGTTATTGCTCTTGAACCAGGAGAAGTATCAGGCATTGTAAAATCCAGGCTTGGCTTTCATATTATTAAATTATTAGAAAAGATTTCCGCTGATACAGAGGCGGATGAGCAGTTTCATGCCGCCCATATATTAATAAAATCCAAGCCGTTAGAGAACTGGATAGTAGAATCATTATCTGATGGCAAGGTTAAGGTATTTATTTCGGGATATGAGTGGAAGGATGAGTGCGCACTAATATTAGAAAAAACTGAAACTTGTGAAAATAATGAGTTGTTTAACTGGGTCAGTTCTTTGGGAGAAGTTGCACCTGAAACCATCAATACGAATACAGAAAGCGCAGAGTAAGGTATAATTTTTAAATAAGAAGTGCCCCAACATGGGCAACTGAATATTTTGTTGGTAGTTTTTTTTGTATCAGGACCCATGGTCGGAGCCGCCGTGAATTATTAAAGAACTCACGGCGCCATAAACAGAATATAGTTCTGGCTCACAACAAACCAACGAATATGAATGATAATTCCTGGAGCCGACGAGAGGAGTCCCCGCAACCTTTTTCACTTCGTTTAAAAGGTGCGGGGCAAGCGAACCTTAATACTTATCATGATTACAACAATTTTTAAAAGCCCATGGTCGGAATTGAACCAACAACCTATCCCTTACGAAGGGATTGCTCTACCAGTTGAGCTACATGGGCTTGGAGCGGATAACGGCCCCGCCACAAGGGCGGGATCTGCGCTACGCTTCGAGAATCTCACTTAAATAAGCGAGTGAGCGGAGTTCCCCGCCTGCCCTCGCCATAGCGGATAGCGGGAGTCGAACCCGTACTTCGACCTTGGGAAGGTCGCGTACTACCGCTATACTATATCCGCTCGGGCCATGGAAGGCAGGGAACCGCCGTCTCTACCTTGGGAAGGTAGCATAATGGCCGTTATACTACACTCGCAGAATTCTAAAGTTAACTTATATATTATAGTCAAAAAAAAATAATATGAAAAGATACTATTTATTAGGGGGATTGTCAATACTGGTAATATGTTTTTTTATATGGCCCGAGCCTTTAAATGCTAACGATAAATTCCAGCTGCATTTTACCGATGAAGCTTTAAGACGCGGTTATACAGCAGAGTTTGAGATTAACCCTGGCCAGGCCTGGGGCAATTTCCGTTTAGCTGTTGTGCCGGATCTGGTTAATGAACCGGTTGATTTGGAAATTAAGAAATTCAACTGCCTAGAAATTGCCGTGCCTAATGACTTGAATCAAGTCAGTGATTGTTATATTTATGATATTTTGCGTGAGGATCAGGCTAATAAGGAACCACTGCATTTGAGCCGTCCTTTAATTATTTCAATAAAATTAAACGATATAGCAAATTATTTCAGCAAAAAGATTTATTACTGGAATAAAATTTCCTCAGAATGGATAGCCCTGCCGTCCACGGTTGATTATGATAATGGTTATGTCCGTGCCATTACCCATTTACCCTTTTCTAGATTAACTGTTTTGGAAGATACGGCCGGCATGCGCAGTCGGGAAGTTGAGGGGGTAGCCAGCTGGTATCAAGACAGCAGGCACACTTACGCCGCAGCCAGTAATGACTACCCCATGGGCACCAAACTAAAGGTAACAAATATTGATAATGGCCAGACCGTAATGGTTGAAGTAAAGTCAACCGGTCCTTTTCATCCTTTTTCTGACAGGCGAGTCCTTGATCTGACTTTACCAGCCTTTGAAGCTATACAGGAAAAATGGAAAGGGGTGGTGCGCATTCAGATCAGGCCGCCGTTTGGAGCCGGAGTAATATTAGGTATAGAAACAACACAACCCAGTGTTGCGCCTGGTATACCAGAACCGTCCATACAATCACACGCCGTGATTGCCATTAATGAAGAAACAGAAGAAATAATTTTTTCAAAAAATTATGATACGGCCCTGCCAATTGCCAGTTTGACTAAACTTATGACGGCTGCGGTTTTTTTGGATACCAACACGCCATTTGATAAGGTGGTTACTTATCAGGTAGGGGACAATGCAGTTGGTTCCAAGCTTTATGTAAATCCAGGAGAAACAATGACTGTTAAAGATTTGTGGTATACCATGCTGGTTGGTTCGGGCAACAATGCAGCCAAAGCTCTGGCCAGGTCAACAGGATTATCAAATGATGAGTTTGTTAATCGTATGAATGAGAAAGCTGAAGTTTGGGGATTATCAAACACCAAGTTTTATGACGTTACTGGTCTGGATCCGAGGAATGTGGCTACTGTTTACGAGGTTGCTTTAATGTCAAAAAAAGTATTAAAAGATTTTAGGGTTTTACAAGGCACTACCTCCCCAGCTTATTCTTTCAAAACACTGGAAGGGAAGCCTCATACTATTGAGAACAGTGCCAAGGGAGTGTCTCGGGGCATTATTAATAGTGATTGGATATTAACTGGCATGAAAACAGGCTACCTGGATGAAGCTGGTTATTGTTTTATGCTAAAAGCAAGAAATAATCGTGATTCATTAAATCACGTTATTACAGTAATCTTAAATGCCGGTACCAGTGATCCTAATTTACGCTATCGCGAAACAAATGAATTAATTAATTACGCAATAACGAAAATATAAATGGCGCTAATAGAAATAAAAAGTCTTAAAAAAATTTACAGCCAAGGTGAGCTGAATGAATTTCGGGCTTTAGATGGAATTAATTTAGAGATAGAAACAGGAGAGTTTGTCGCTATTATGGGAGTATCTGGTTCAGGCAAGTCAACGCTCATGAATATTATTGGTTGCCTTGATAAACCCACCTCTGGCTTGTATTTACTTAATGGTGAAGAGGTAGAAAAAAAAAGTTCTCGTGAATTGGTTAAGATCCGACGGAATAAAATTGGGTTTGTTTTTCAAAATTTTAATTTGTTGCCAAGAATGCAGGCAGTTAGAAACGTTGAGTTGCCGCTTGTTTATAAGGGCGTCCGCCCTAAAATAAGAAGAAGAAAAGCCAAGAAAATGTTAGAGGAAGTTGGTCTTGGTGATAGGGTTAGGCATAAACCGAGTATGCTTTCGGGTGGTGAAATGCAGCGCGTAGCCATTGCCCGGGCGCTTGTCAATGAGCCAAGTGTAATTTTAGCTGATGAACCAACGGGTAATTTGGATACCAGGAGCGGGCGGCAGGTTATTGATATATTAAGAGAGTTGAATGAAAAAGGCACAACAATAATATTAGTAACACATGATGCTGAGATTGCCAAGTGTGCTGATCGGGTGATAAGAATTAACGATGGAAGGATTGAGGGATAAATACTATGTATAAATTTTTTGAAAATATCAAATTAGCCATTCGGGCAATCTGGGGCAAAAAGATTCG
>Ga0180007_10005581_pt1 | contig 12631 bp, 10 predicted proteins | sample MM_PC_MetaG_FD_121122 | JGI IMG/M metagenome (GOLD analysis project Ga0180007, IMG submission 121122) | Groundwater microbial communities from the Aspo Hard Rock Laboratory (HRL) deep subsurface site, Sweden - MM_PC_MetaG | ecosystem: Environmental > Aquatic > Deep subsurface > Groundwater... | reverse complement strand
TAATTTATCCTCAAAGGATCTATGCTGGTAAATACGGTTTTGCACCAAGCTACCATATCGAGAGTTTGAGGAGGAAAGGGAATCATGCTGACCCACGGGTTTGTCCCAGGATAAAAGGGGATGGTTTGCAAAACATCTTGTTGACCAAGAAATTATAGATAAAATATGCAGACTTATCACATCAGTCATATTTAGATAAGGCAAAACAATGAGTAAATGGTATCGTAAAATCTGGTTCAAAGTTCTCTGCTGGACACTTATGTTCTTAACATTTGATTCTTCATCCGGGTCATGGCTCTGGTCTGATCTCTTTAAAGGAGTAGCATATGCAAGCCGGTTAACCACGAATACCATCTCTGCCACAGCAGACGATGATGTTGGGGTGACAAAGCTTGAGCTTTACATCGACCAGGAGCTCCTTGCCACAGGGACATTGCCTCCCATTACCTACTCCTTCGATACGACAAGAGTTATCAACGATTCGCACACCATAGAGGCCAGGGCCTATGATGAGGCAGAAAACATAGGCACAGCCCAAATCGAGGTCACAGTCTCAAATCCAATCTCAGACCTGAAGACCAACCTCGAATCATTCTCCCCAAATGGGGATGGATACCAGGATGAGATTACCATCACCGCCACCTTAGCTACCCCTGGCACCTGGACCCTCACAATCGTCAATCGTCAATCGTCAATCGTCAATTCCTGGACTGGCGAAGGCACCTATATTTCGGTCACCTGGGATGGAAGGGATGAGCAAGGCAACATCGTCCCTGACGGTCTCTATGTGGCCACCATAACCACTGAGGACGGCTCGGCCTCAATCGATATCTATGTCCAGGCCGTAGATGAGCCGCCCATCTGCCAGATTACCAGCCCGGTAAATAGCCAGCAGGTAACGGGCTTAATAGAGATCACAGGCACGGCCACAGATGTGGTGCCCATCGACTTTGATAGCTGGCGCCTGATGTATCAGTCATCCGGAGCAAGCCCGGTCCAGATAGCAGAGAGCACTTCCCCATTAGACAATGAAAGGCTTCCCCTCTGGGACACCACCCTCTTAGAGAATGGATTCTACACCATAACCCTTATCGCCTATGATAAGGCCGGTCAATACAGAACCTCCTCTGTAGATGTCCAGCTTATCGGTGAGCTTAAGGTCGGTAACTTCAAGATAACCGAGCAGGATATAGCCATTCCGGTCATGGGCATTCCCATTACGGTCTCCCGCACCTTTGACACTCTCCAGAAGGACCATGAAGGGGACTTTGGATACGGCTGGAAGATGGATGTCTCCAGTGTGGACTTAGTAGAGGATAATGCTCACAATGTCTTTCTCACCCTGCCCGATGGAAGAAGAACGGCCTTTAGCTTCAGTCCATCCTTTCCCTACTTCTTCTATCCATATCTTTGCCGACCAGGTTACACATCCGCATCAGGGGTCTATGACAGATTACAACAATTAGACTATTCCGGAGATCTCTATTACGAGGGAGAATACTATGATTTTCTCACCTTTGATCTATACAATCCTAACCGCTACCGTCTGACCACAGCAGATGGAACCGTCTATAATATAGTTCAGGAAGGCAGTTCCCAGACAGGCAAGCTTACCACTATCACTGATAAAAACAGCAACCAATTAACCTTTGTCTCAAATGGCATTAACCACTCATCAGGAAAAGGCATCACCTTTGTCAGGGATTCAGAGGATAGGATCACCCAGATCATAGACCCGGCCGGAGATGTGGTCATAGAGTATACCTATGATCCGGATGGTGACCTAATAGGGGTCACCAGACTTATTGATGCGGCCACAACGGTTACCACCACCTACTCTTACACTGGCCATAATATAGCCTCAATAAAAGACCCAAGGGGGATAACCCCGGTTATCAATGAGTATGATCCTGTTACTGGAAGGCTCATTGCCCATACCGATGCCTATGGAAACAGGATTACATACCAACATCGGCTTGATACAAACCAGGAGATAGTAACAGACAGAAATGGCAATCCTACTATCTATGAATACAATGATGATGGAATGGTCGTCTCAACCACCGATGCCCCTGGCTATACTACCACCTATGAATATGATGCTAATAAGAATAAGACAAGGGAGACAAATCCCTTAGGTTATTCCACCTATTACACCTATGATGGCCAGGGCAATATGGCCTCTACTACTGATCCCTTAGGTAGCATCACCAGATACGCCTACAATGCCTACGGCCAGGTCCTGACTGCCACCGATCCATTAGGCCATACCACCACCAATGAATACGACTTAAAGGGAAATCTAACAAAGACAACCGATGCCCTGGGAAATGTGACCACCTATGAGTATGATGACTCAGGCAATATGTCTGCCTCTGTAGATCCCCTTGGCACCAGAGCCGAGAACAGCTACGACCAGTATGGGTACCTTGTCGAAACAGTAGTCAGGGATCAGGGGTCAGTAGTCAGAAATACTTATACCTACGATGAGAATGGAAATCAGATTACCTCTACCACCTACCGAACCGTAAACCAGCAAGAAGAGCAGATCGTCACTACCAACGCCTACGACAAACAGAACCGCCCTGTCCGCACCACCGACACCTACAACAACTACACCGAGACAACCTACAACGAGATAGGTAAACAGATTGCCACCCAAGACAAGAACGGTAACATTACCCAATACGAATATGACCTTATGGGACAGCTTAAAAAGACCATTTATCCTGATAATACTTATGAAGAATACACCTATGATGCCAATGGAAATCGAATCTCTCTCACAGATAGAAACGGCAACGCAACCAGCTATGAATATGACGCCCTGAATCGTCTGATAGAGACAACCTATGCCGATGGCTCATTTACGACCAGCGAATATGACCAGGCAGGACAAATAATCTCTGCCACCGATGCCAATGGCTATATCACCTACTATGAATACGATCCTGCCGGAAGAAGGACAGTCGTTATCGATGCCCTCGGCAACCGCACCACATATACCTATGATGCCGCTGGCAACATGATCTCAATGACTGATGCCAACAATAACACCACCGAGTATCGCTATGATGCCTTAAACCGTCAGGTTCGGATCATCTATCCAGAAGAAACCCAGTCCACCACTGAATACGATGCCTTAGGCAGAAAGATCACCTCAAGCGATCAGGCCCAGGTGGCAACCCACTATGAGTATGATGAACAGGGCAGACCGGTCTCAGTCATCCTTCCTGGAAATCTTGTCACCAGCTACACCTACGATGAACCTGGAAACAGACTCACCCAGACCGATGCCAATAATCATACCACAAGCTTTGAATATGACAGGCTTGGAAGGATGACAGAGAAGACACTACCCCTTGGTCAATCAGAAACCTACCAATACGACCCCAATGGCAATATGATCTCAAAGACTGACTTTAATGGGAATACTATCGTCTATGACTATTATCCATGTTGCAACCACCTGAAGTCCAAAACATATCCCGATGGTTCACAAGTCAGCTTTACTTACACTCCTACAGGGCAGCGCCAGACAGTAACAGATAGCCGTGGTCTTACCTCTTACGAATATGACTTGCGAGATAGATTGGTTCAACAGACCGATCCTGACGGCAGGAGCATCTCCTACACCTACGATGCGGCTGGAAACCGAACCTCTGTGACTACCCCTGCGGGAACCACAAATTACACCTACGATGCTCTGAATAGACTGGAAACCGTAACTGGCCCCGATGGTGGAATAACGATGTATACCTACGATGATGTGGGCAACCGAGCCAGTGTTACCTATCCTAATGGCACTACTACAGAATATACCTACAACTCCTTAAACCGTCTGACAAATCTAACAAACCGCAAGGTCAGTGGGCAAATCATCTCCTCCTACATCTATACACTTGGTCCAGCAGGGAATAGAATTAAGGTAACTGAAGTAGATGGAGCTACTGTAGACTACACTTATGATACCCTCTATCGACTCACCAAAGAAGTCAGAACAGGGATAAATCCTTACAACATCAGCTATACCTACGATCCAGTAGGGAATCGTCTAACTAAGACAAAAGATGGAGTAATCACCACCTATACTTACGATGCCAACGATCGGCTCTTAACCGAGAACGGCACCACCTACACCTACGACAACAACGGCAATACCTTAAGTAAAACAGAAATCGCCCAGATAACCCCCTATGAGTATGATTACGAGAATAGACTTACCACAGCCACCATCAACGGACAGGCCACAAGCTACACCTACGATGGAGACGGTAACAGAATTTCAAAGACAGATTCAGCTGGCACTACAAACTACCTGGTGGATGCCAGTAACAATACTGGATTCGCTCAGGTGGTATTAGAAACAGATGGGATAGGAGCAACCATTGCCAGCTACACTTATGGTGATGACCTCATCTCAATGAACCGAGCAGGTGTAGTCTCCTATTACCATTACGATGGACTTGGTTCAACAAGGAATTTGACTGACTCCTTAGGCAACCTTACAGACGCTTACTGGTATTACGCCTTCGGTGAACTCCTGACAAAGACTGGGACACAACTATCAACAACTATCTATTTACAGGAGAGCAGTACGACCCGAATGTTGGCTTCTACTACCTAAGGGCAAGATACTACAATCCATCAATCGGTAGATTCATTACCATGGATATATGGTCAGGGAGTATTTATGACCCACCATCCCTCCACAAGTACCTCTATGCACAAGCAGATCCTGCAAACAGAATTGACCCCTCCGGCTATATTTCCATGATAGAGGTTGTGACTGTTGCTGCCATTATTTCAGTAATCATCAGTATAATTATTCCTAATTTAAGAGGATTATTAACGAAATTCACTGGTAACACCAATAAGTTTACTTTACAATTTCTTGTTGGCGGAGCGCTTGGTAAGATTTTATTTGGCGGCGCCGTAGATGCTTTAATCTGGGAGAGAGATCCTGTAACAGGCACTCACCCCCTTGGTGAGCGGGGTTTGTTTACTGTTTATATGTTTGGTCTGGGTGGTGGAGCAGGACTTAGCCTCATTGGCTCGGAAATTAAGTTTGAGACAAAGACCAAAAGAAGAATTGAAGATTTCGAAGGAATTGGACATATTACAGCTGTTGAACTTGGATTCGGGGTACCAATACTTGGATTGGCAAAGATATATTTGCCGGATGGAACCCCTATCCTACCTAAATGGAGCCCTGGTGTTGGAATAGCACTGAGAGCTACTGTATATGCAGTAATGACGGTTTGGAATTTGAATTAACTTTGGATCAACTAAAAGAACTATATTAGCGTTAGACACCAAACAAGATTAAGATATTGTGGCCGTATCCAAGAAACTTCTTTCCAAGAATTCTTTGTTATCAGTGAATAAAAATGGGCAATTAAAGACCCTTCAAATTCGCTTACAGGGGATTTCCTCGTAAGACACTATGTGTTAGAGTATTTGATGAACAACCAAACATTACTTAAAGCAAAAAATTATCTTAAGAAAAGACCTCTTCTCACCTTTTTAATAACAATAATTTTGCTTTACACCTTTGGAAATTTGATTTTCGATACTATCAAGCTAAGCATGTTGGGTAAAGAATCAAAACCCTATACAGACGACTTTTTAGAACTCTTAAAGAATGAGAATTATGAAGAATTGTACAGAAAATATGCCATCGAGAGTGGCATAAACTTAAATGATTTTAAAAAAGAAATTGAAAAATTACATAATATATTTGGCAGGATTAAATCGTATAAGTATGCTGGAGTTTCGGCTTCATTCGGTGGCATGCCTGGTACATATATTTGTTTTTATATTTATTACAAAATTAAATTTGACTCAGGTAAGAGCGAACACGACACTTTTGGGAGAACTTTTTTGGGTTACTACAATCCTCCCAGTACTTCTTTTTCGATTGAGATTGACAAGGAAAAAAATCGACCTATAAGAGGAAGAATGCTTATGTTTAATGTCTCTGGCGGTTTTGGAAAGAAAGGTTTCTCTCTTGTGTTAATTAAACCCTAACAAACACTATTACACTCTTGCTTTATTCTGTTTTACGTTCTGAAAAGAGGTACAATGTTTATTTTGGAATGGATTCCCTTTTTAATGCTAATGTTGGTCTTTATTTTTACAATCACTGAATATGTGCTCTTAAGAAAAATGGTACCTTTCTACTATAAGAATGGCCCACTTACGATCACGGCAACTTTCAAGTCAATATTTGAGAAGGATATAGTTGTCTACCAATTAAAGGAAAAAGAAACTATATCTATTAAGTCATTACAGAACAGCATACTTCTTTTTTTTAAACCTTCCCTTAAGCGTTACTTTTTGAAAGAAGGGTTTCTTACACAGAGAGTTGTCTTAAATTTTTCCAAGGAATCTTTAGACTTTAAAGTGCGTTGTGAAATACGCCCATTTTATTCAGCATTTTTGTTGCCAGTTTTTACTGTCCTCTTTATAATTTTTGAGATAATCCTCCTTGGCCAATACACTGATATTCTATCAAAGATATTTGAGGTTATCTCTGCCTGCCTCGTAAGTTCGGTTATATTTGTCGTACTTGGACCAAGCTCTGATATTATCAATCGTGTTAAGAAAGAGTTAGAAGATGTTGTTAAAAAATGAAGATATACTTTACCAATGGCCTTACGAGAAGATAAAGGAAGATAAAGGGGGAAAAGGGGACGTCCATAAATAAATAACTAATTCACTTAAACCAATTGGTAGTCCTTATCTTTAGCTATAATAGGAAGATATAGGACGGACTTAACCTAATAACCTAAGAGGAACTTGAAAGAAACAATCTTTATAGAACAAATGTTATTTGTAAGCGAATTTAGCGAATCTAAGTAAATTGCTTCGTGTCTATTCGTGTCCATCTGTGGCTAATTATCCATTCTTAATTCTCTTCGTTAAATTCGTTTACTAAATTAATGTCAGGAGGAAAGGCAAATGCGTAAATGTTTAATGTTAACACTCTTTTTATTATTGGCGCCAATAGGAACTACTCTGGCTCAGGAAGCTCAGATTGATACCGGAGTTGCCTGGTTAAGGGTCAATCAAAATGAGGATGGAAGTTGGGGAGACAAACCGACTTCAATTACTACCATTTTTCATGCAACCTCTGTTGTGGCAGAAACTTTGCAGTATCTTAAGGTCTCAGACACAATCCTTTCAGATGCTGTCGGATGGATCAAGGATCAGGAGGTAGTGACCACAGATCACCTTTCCAGAAAGATAGAAATCCTGGCAAACCAGGGAGAAGAGATTGCTGCTTTAGTCTTATTAAAGCAATTATTGTCATATCAACAAGATGATGGTGGTTGGGGAATAGGTCAAGATGAGCCAAGCAATGTCCTGGATACTACCTTAGCCCTGCGAGCCATTCAGACAGCTAACTACTCAGATAATACAGTCATTGAGAAGGCAGTGTTTTATCTCTTGTCCCAGCAGAATAGTGATGGAGAATGGGGGCTTGGAGCAGAGAGCAGTATTTATCTTACCTCCCTGACCTTGTTGGTGCTTGACAACTATAGAAAGACATATAATCTTATCTCCAAGCTTCATGATGGGGCTACCTGGCTTATGAATCAGCAAAATCCAGATGGAGGGTTTGGAAGAGAGGGCAGCACGATCCATGAAACATCCCTGGCATATCAGGCGTTGATCAGAGCTCAGACGACAGAAGACAAAACACAGACCTTATTGGATGCGTTAAGCTATATTGAGAATGCCCAGACTGAGGATGGGAGTTGGAACAACAATGCCTATGAGACAGCTCTTGCCCTCAGGGCCTTAAAAAACTCTATACCTGATCTGGCAATTTCATCAGAAGATATTAGTTTCTCACCGCAGGTGCCGATCGAGGGAGAAAGTGTACTTATAACTGCAACCATCCATAACCAGGGAGGCACTTCCGTAGAGAATGTGAAGGTGGTCATTAGTCATTTGTCATTGGTCATTGGAGAAGAGGTGATTCCCTCAATTCCTGCGGGAGGAGAAGAAATGGCTTTCTTTACCTGGACAGCAGAAGCAGGAACCAATGAGTTTGAGATCGTTGTTGATCCGGAGAATCTAATCAAAGAGAGGGATGAAGAGAATAACTCGGTTTACTTCTTTTTAACAACTGGGACAAGGCCTGATCTTACTTTATCCAGTGAAGACATAACCTTTGATCCCCCAAATCCTCAGGTAGGGGATCCAGAGCTAATCATCTCAGCCAATATCTACAACAAGGGTGAGAGCGAGGCCAATGATTTTGTGGTTGAGTTAACTATTAATGGTCAACCGCCGATAGAAGAGAATATCACTACTCTCCTTGGTGGTCAGGTAACTGATGTCCAGGTGAAGATGCTTGGGCCGCTTCCAGAGGGGACTTATGACATCGAGGTTGTTGTCGATCCGGATGACAGGATTACCGAATCAGATGAGACTAATAACACGGCCTCAAATTCTATCACCATCGGAGCTGGCCCAGCCACAACAAAAGATAAAATTTGAGTATTTTCTTCTTGACAATAATCTATGCAAATAGTAATGTGTATGTAGGAGGTGAAGGCCATGTTAGTTAAGAGACTAAATATTGAATTGCCAGGAGATCAGTATGAATTCTTAAAGCAAGAGTCTACAACCAGAAGAGTGTCAGTAACTGGAATATTAAGAGAATTAATAGAGAGTTACAGGTTTTCTAAGAAGACCCAGAGAGTTGATGTAGAGAAGGATCCTCTCTTTAAGTTAGGTGCTTCCTTCGATAGTGGAGCAGGCGACCTATCCGAAAGACATGATGACTATCTCTATGGAGACAGAAAATGAAGTTATTTGTTGACACGGGTGCCTTTCTGGCCATTGAAGACAAGGCAGATAATCATCATCGGAAAGCCCTCTCCTTTCATAGAAAGGCCTTAAAGGAAAACTATCAACTCTTGACTACTGATTACATCCTTGATGAGACCTACACCTTAATCAGAAGAAGAGCAGGTCATAGATTTGCTGTTGAGTTCGGAGAGAAGATTAGAGGAAGTAGATTAATCAAGGTACTCCCTATCACTCCTACAATCATTGATATAGCCTGGAATATCTTTAAGAAATACGAAGATAAAGACTTTAGTTTCACTGACTGCACCAGCTTTGTGATTATGGAACAGAACAAGATCAAAAATGCCTTTGCCTTTGATGGGCATTTCATCCAGTATGGCTTTCAGATCTTTCCGAAGCTTACTGTGTAAGTATAAGCCACGGATGGGCACGGATGGGCACGAAGTTATTAAATAGTATAGGAATTTCCTTTTTGGACACAGATGAACGCAGATTTTCACAGATTGTGAATTAGCAGGGACTTTTAAGAGACTCTAAAGAGACTTAAATTGCCACGAATGGACACGAATAGACACGAAGTAATTTACAGGGAACTTTCTTACAAGATCATTAGGAAATTAGCCACTGATGGGCACGGATAATTATGGAATTAATACATAAAGAGTTAACAGGAAAGATTATTCAGGCATTTTATGAAGTTCATAATACTTTGGGACCAGGGTATCTTGAGTCTGTATACCAAAATGCCCTTAAGATAGAGTTAGAAGAAGAGATAGACCTAAAATGTGAGATGGAGAGGACAGTTAAAATATTCTATCGAAATAAGAAAGTTGGGGAACATCGACTTGATTTAGTAGTTGAAAATAAGGTGATTGTAGAGCTAAAGGCAGTGGCAGAATTTCATCCAGCCCATCAGGCCCAAGCTATTTCGTATTTAAAGGCCAGTGGGTTAAAGGTTGTTCTTTTAGTAAATTTTGGTAAAGATAAGGTTGAATACAAACGGTTAGTTCTATAATTTATCCGTGAGTATCCGTGGCTAAAATTATAAACAATGAGGAGGAGTTATGAAGAGTATTCTTAAGAAGAGGTATTTTAAGTTTGTGAGCATGGTTGTTCTGGTTACCTTTTGCAACATAACCCTGGGTGGGAATTACTATGCCTATGCGTTTGAGCGTGGAGCACGGAGCGTGGAGTAGAGAGCAAGGAGGAGAAAGTTACAGCGGTGCAGGAGCTTGGTCAGGAGATAGAAGGGCTGGAGGCCTTGCTTGGCGAAGAAGAAGAGGAGTTATCACAGCCAAGGCCAACAGGGTTGTTTAGGACCAGTCCTATGGACAAAGAGGATAAGCTTAAGGAGAAAGAGGAAGCTCTGGATGGGGTTGATGAGAAGATAAGGCAGGAATTCAGGGCCACTGAGGATCTCCTTAGATCAAAGGGACTTCCTGATAAGATTATCCAGCGCCACAAAAACTTTGTTAAGGCTTACGAGGAGAAGATGAGGGCCCTTAAGCAAGGCATCTCTCGAATCAAGAAGGCCCCAAGCCCGACCAAGAAGCAAGAGGAGATAAACAGCCTACAGGAATTCATCCAGCAGAACAAGCCAAAGCCAAGGAGGCATACTCCGCTTGACCCCAACAAGCTCCCGCATCGGCGGGCACCAAAGCTAAAACCAAGAGAGCCAAGGATGGGGATGAGCGAAGAGCATGGAGCACGGAGCGTGGAGCTTGGAGATTGGAGCACGGAAAAGAGAGAAGATAAATCCTTTGTCTCTTGTCTGACTTCTGGCTTCTGTCATCTGACTTCTGTTGTTTCTGATCTGATTGTAAGTCCTGCTTATGCAGAGGAGGATCTTCCCACGGAGGCTGATCTGGCTCAGACTGTTGAGGTGCAGTTTACTCCCGAGATCAGGGATTTAGCCGATATGCTTGGGAATAATCCAGTGGCTATCTATGAATATGTCCGAGGGCTTGATTACGAGCCTTACTACGGTTCACTCAAGGGAGCACAAGAGACCTTGTGGGAGAGGGCCGGGAATGACTTTGATTTAGCCAGTCTTTTGATTGCCCTTTACAGGGTCAGTGGGATTCCTGCACGCTACTGCTATGGAACAGTAGAAATTCCAATAGAGAAGGCTATGAACTGGGTTGGCGTTGAAGACATCAAGACCTGTGGAGACATCTTTGCCTCAGCCGGTATTCCTGCTGCCTTTGGTTTAGAAGGTGGGGAGATTGCAGCCATTAAGATAGAACATGTCTATGTGGAGGCGCATATTCCCTTCTTTCCCTATGAAGGAGCAGATATTACTCAAGGCGGAGAGAAGATGTGGATACCGGTTGATCCAAGTTTTAAGCAGTATGACTATGAGTTTACTCCAAATACGGACATTTCCAATCAGTCAGTCTTTGATATCGACAACTACCTGAGTGATGTAAAATTTCTTCCTCCATCTATGGAGTATATGATGCAGATAAGGGAATATGTTCAGAACAATATGCCTGAGGAGACAAACTTAACAGATGTATTGAGGGTAGGTATTACCCAGAGAGAAGATTTCGGTATTCTTTTAGGTTCTCTCCCTTATAAGACTGTTACTACCTTGAATAAATATGCTGAGATTCCAGATGGTCTTAGGCATAAGATAAGATTTGAATTTGCTACTACAAGCTACACAATCAATATAGCCAATATAGGTACAAAGAGGATAACCCTCTCCTACAGACCAGCCACTTCAGATGATGAGGCTGTAGTCGATTTATACGGAGGGCTATTTGAAACTCCTTGCTACTTGGTCAACCTGAAGTCTCATCTAAAGATTGAAGGTGAAACTAAAGCCACAGGCCAAGAGATAGGTATGGGTACATCCCAAGAATTTACCCTTGAGTTCATTTCCCCTGGATTTCCTAATGATAGAATTACCAATGAAGTTACTGCTGGAGGATACTATGCCATAGGTATAAGTGGGATGAGTGTCCATCTCAACACCTCAAGTGAAAAGGTCGTTGGACTCCAGAGGCTTGAAGAACAGGAAGGGATATTGACCTCTAACAAAGATGACAAGATAGGTGAAATACTTGCTGTCACTACCCTAAACTACCTCTGGCAGGTAATAGAATCTGGCAAGATGCTTGGAAGGATGATGCATGTTCTTCCTGCCCATCAACCATCCGAGGCTATTGCCTCTTTGGTCTTGGATGTCAATGACCTATATGGAGTTCCATACTCCATTGATCCTGTTGGAATAGCATTTGATGTTGATAGGTATATCTCGACCCCTTTCTCAATTAAAGGCGATAGGGAAAAGGAGAAGACTTTTATGAAGCTATCGGGTTTGAACATGTCCTTTTACGAACATTCTATCCTTGAGTTTGGTTATGTGGAATAGTACAGTTTTTATAATGATATGTTATATCCTCATATCTTTTATGGTCCTAATTGTGGGTATTGTTTATCTCTGGAAAAGAATAAAAGAGGGTAAAAAACCTTTCTCTGGGACAAAACAATTCTTGATAGTATGTATGGTTTTCTTAATATTATTAGTCTCAATACCATTAGTAGGATCGAAATTTATCTTATATTTTTTAGATTTACACAAGCCATTTAGCACACACAGAGAGAAAATAGACTTAGTATACCCTCAAATAGTTTATCGAGTTAAAGCCAAAGATATTCCTTTTATATCCATTGTGGATCTTAATAATGATGGAAGAAATGACATTGTGTGCGGTACAGATGTCTTCGTCCAGGGGGAAGACAAAGGGCTAAAGCGTACAACTCTTAACTATTCTAAATATGACATCAAATCTAAAAT
>Ga0180007_10005580_pt1 | contig 12633 bp, 15 predicted proteins | sample MM_PC_MetaG_FD_121122 | JGI IMG/M metagenome (GOLD analysis project Ga0180007, IMG submission 121122) | Groundwater microbial communities from the Aspo Hard Rock Laboratory (HRL) deep subsurface site, Sweden - MM_PC_MetaG | ecosystem: Environmental > Aquatic > Deep subsurface > Groundwater... | reverse complement strand
TCTTTTAAACATATTCAGCTTACGAAAGATAGAATTTCCATCGTCCGAAAAAATGAAATACGGGAAAAGGAGGTAGTTTACGGTCCTTTTCCTTATGGGAGTTCGGCAGAAACCATAGTTAGAACTTTAAGAAAAATCTTTCCTTTTAGAGATTGTTCGTTATCCAAGTTTTCAAGATATCGCAAATTAATCAAACCTTGTCTTTACGGGTATACTAAAATTTGTCCCGCGCCGTGTATTGGCAAAGAAGGGGAGAGGATAAATATTGAAAACATCAAAAAGGTTAAAGAAGTTCTTTTCAGAAATATGCCTAAACTTATCCGCGCTCTAGAAAAGGAGATGAAAGAAAATTCCGCAAAGTTAAATTATGAAAAAGCGCGAATCGTTAGAGACCAAATCTATAAACTGCAAAATATGTCTTATAAAAGCAATTCTAATGAGTATATGGAAAACCCCAATTTGATTATTGATAGAGCGAAAGATGAGCTTTTAGAGCTTGCCAATTTAATTGAGGTTAAATGCAAAAAAAGAATTGATTTAAAAAGAATTGAATTTTACGATGTGTCTAACATATCTGGTAAATGGGCGGTAGGGTCTATGGTGGTGGCGATGGGGGGTTTAGTGGATAAAGACCAATATCGCAGGTTTAGGATTAAAACTATAGATTTCCCAAACGACGCTAATATGCTTAAAGAGGTTTTAGTGAGAAGATTAAAACATCTAGAATGGCAAACACCTAATCTTATTGTTTTAGATGGCGGGAAGTCTCAAGTGTCTGTGGCTAATACTATAAAGGGGTTGGAAAACATCCCTATTTTAGGTTTAGCTAAAAGACTTGAAACGGTAGTGTTTTATGATAAAAATTCCAAAAAATTTATGGAGATTACTCTTTCTAAACATAGCAAAGCTTTACAATTACTTCAAAAACTTAGGGACGAAGCTCATAGATTTGCTATAACATATCACAGGAAGTTGAGGATGGGCGTTATTGCGAGGAACTGATAACTATTTCCGGTTATTAACACAGCGTCATTGCGATCCCGAGCTTTGGCGAGGGAGAAGCAATCTCCCTCAAGATTGCTTTGTCGCTCGTTACACTCGCTCCTCGCAATGACGGGGGTTAGACTTCCCCAAGATGTGGTATTATTGAATTATGAAAAAAATTTTGCGGACAATTTTATTTAATATTGTGGGTATTTATTTAGCAAGCCAGATACTTGAGGGGCTTTCTTATAACGGCGTCATCAAAGTTCTGGTTTTGGCAGGTATTGCTTTAACATTAGCGGGATTTATTGTTAAACCGATAATTAAAATAATAACTCTGCCTATAAACTTTATTACTCTTGGCATATTCTCTTGGCTTATAGATGTGTTCATTTTGTATCTGGTTACGGTTTTCGTTCCCAAATTTACCATATCCTCGTTTGCTTTTAGCGGTTTTTCTTATAATGGTTTTTCAATTCCGTTTATGTCTTTTTCGCTATTTTGGGCTTTTGTTTTATGCTCTTTTGTAATATCTATATTAGTTGGTATTTTTAAATATATATGCGATTAATATTTCAAATGATTCTTATTTTAGTGTCTTTTATATTGGTGGCGCTTATACTTTTGCAAGCGCGAGGCACGGGTCTTTCGGCTACTTTTGGAGGCAGTTTATCGTATTACAGTTCCAAAAGGGGCATAGAAAAATTCCTTTTTATAACCACAATAATAATGGGGGCGCTTTTTTCTACAATAGCCTTTTTAGGGGTTTTTGTTTACTAAAAAATGATACAAATACTTGCGTTAATACTACTTTTTTTTGAGTCGGTACTTTTAGGACCTACTTATAAGCATGGTTCTGTGGGTTTCCCCAAAAGTTTTAATCCTTTATACGCAAAATCCGATTCTGAAAAAATGATTTCCAGTTTGGTTTTTAGAGGTCTTTTTAAATATAACGACAACCAAGAACTTGTTCCCGATTTGGCTGAAAGTTACAAAATAGCGGAGGACGGGCTTTCTTATGAGGTTAAATTAAAGGATACTGTAAAGTGGCACAATGGGGAGCCTATCACCGCAAACGATGTTTTATACACCGCTTCCAAATCTTCTGTATTAAGAGAGATTTCAACAGACAAAATTGACGATAAAACAGTGCGGTTTAATCTTCCCAATAAATTTTCTCCGTTTTTAGACCTTTTAACTTTGGGGATAGTCCCAACAAATTCCGAAGATTCCAGTTCTCTTTTGATGTTTGGGTCGGGAGATTTTATAGTTAGCCGGGTTAAAATGGATAAATCCAATATTAAAGAGGTTTTTTTGATTACAAAGAATTCGTCGTTTCAGTTTAGAAAGATTGTTTTTAAATTTTATGAGAACGAAGGGTCGCTTATGAGCGCGTATAAATTGGGGGAGATAAATGGGTTTTTGTCTAAAGACCGGTTTGTTTGGGATAACATAAGTGATTTTAGGGTTAATTTTTTAGGAAGACATTTTGTTTTGTCTTTTAACACCAAATCAAAACTTTTGGAGTTGGCGGAAGACCGAAAAAGTCTTATGGAGGCTATAGATTACGAAAAGTTTTTCAGTACGGTAATAAACGAAAAAGGAATTCCCGCCAATGGGCCTTTAAGCAAAACATGGGCGGAAGATGCGGATTTGGAGTTTACAAAGTATGAGAAGGCGGAAGAAAAAGACCCCGACCCGGAAAAGGTTATAAATTTCTTTTATATTGCGGGAGCGGAGTCGGCAAGAATTTCTCAATTTATTAAAAACTCTTGGGAAAAAATAGGTTACACGGTTAATTTGCAGGAGATTCCGGCGGAGAATTTACTGGCGAATGTTAGAAAACACGAGGATTTTGATGTACTTTTATTAGGAGAGGAGGTATCAAGGGACCCCGACCGATATGTTTTTTGGCATTCTACGCAAGGGGATACCGGTCTAAATTTTGGCGACTATAAGGCAGTTCGTGTTGATAGAGCTTTGGAGGAGGGGAGAAGCGCTTTGGATAGGCAAGAGCGAATAAAGCATTATGGAATTATGCAAAAGGTTTTTGTGGAGGATGTTCCCGCGATATTTCTGTATCATCCAACATTTCATTTTTATCTTTCAAAACAGATAACGGGGGTTAATTTAACGAACATTTACTATCCTTGGGAAATTTTTAAAAGTTTTAAAGACTGGACCCTGAAATCGGAATAGGGTTTTTAGGTTTTAAAGGAGTTTCCTTTGAAAAAGGAGACTCCTTCGTTAATATGGAAAATACCTAGCGTACATTACAAATATACCCATAAAAACCACTCCAAAGAAAAACATTAAACCCCCTAAAATTTTAAGTATTTTAAGCTCTTCTTTAACTTTAATTTTCTGCAAATGAGGAAGTTTAATTTTTTTATTAAGGACTTTCCCGGCTCTTTTTTCTACAAACTCATTAAATTTTTTGGTAAAGAAAGCGCTAAGGAAGCCAAAGGTTAGTAATAAAAGGGAGGACAGTAGTAAACAAATAATTGTGCCTATATCATTCATATTCTAATATTACCACAACCCCACTAAAATTTGACTGAATAATAATCCAACGAGAGCGCATACAATACCCACAAGCCAAAATCTTATGACTACTTTGTCCTCGTCCCAACCCAAAGCTTGAAAATGATGATGCAATGGGGCTATCTTAAACAACCTTTTTCCGTTTCTAAAAACAAAAGAACCCCATTGCAAAAGCGAGGACAATCCTTCCGCAACGAATACCGCTCCGATAATAAAAAAAGGCAGAGAAATATTGAGGATAAGGGCTATTACTGCAAGAATTGCGCCAAAAGCCAGCGCTCCTGTATCTCCCATAAAAAGTCTTGCGGGAGAAACATTAAAATACAAAAACGCAAGAATTGCGCCAAACAAGATAGAAATTAGTACTAAAACATCCCCATTCCCAAAAGCGCAGAGTCCGAGAGCAGATAAAGCCACAAGCAAAAGACCTCCGGATAAACCGTCCATTCCGTCGGTAATGTTAAAGGCATTGGTAAAAAAAACTATTACTAGCGTAGCATAAGGAATATACCATAACCCCCAAACCGCTTTTCCAAGAAAATTGTATAGCAGGATGGAAATTATCAAAGAAAGTCCAAGTTGGATTGCAAGTTTATATCTTACTCTAAGAAAAGATCCGTTTTTATTCCGTATTCTAATAAACTTTTGAATATCGTCTATAAAACCAAGAACGGCAAAGGAAAATAGTGTAGTAAGAAGTATAATAATTGTCCAACTTATATGCGAAGATAGTAGAAAAGAGTGGATAAAAACTAAAAATAAAGTTACTGCAATAATTAAAATACCGCCTCCCACGGGAGTTCCTACTTTATGTCCGCGCAACTTATTGAACAAAGTTTTTCGGCCAAGAATGTCTTTGCTTAAATTCTCGGGGTTTTGGAATTTGAGTTTATACAAAAGATTTATGAAAGGTATAAAAAGGATGCCCGAAAGAACAAAAGAGACTATTGTTAATATTAGATAGTTTATTACCTGTTCCACACTATTTATTATAACGGATTTGAAACTATTTTCATTACACCAAAAAGAGTATGTTTATGTTCCAGATTTAAGGTCTTTTACTTAACTTACCCCACCCCGCCACTCACTATATAATTATCACACCTTGGATGCGAGAACATACACTGATATAATATTAAATATGATAATAAAATATCCTGTAATAGATCATACTATATCCCAACCGTTTGGCAGAGATGCAACTAACGATCCTATTTACCGCGAGTTCTACGATCTATTTGATTATAAACACTGTGGAGTAGATTTTCCTGTATCTGTGGGAACCGAAGTATTTGCCGCTTTTCCTGGTATTGTCGTGAGAAAAGAGTGTCATGTCTGGATGGGAAATGTAATAGGGATAAGAAACGGGAATATTGTTGCTCTATATGTTCATTTAAACAGTAGTGTATTAAATCCTGGTGATAAGGTAAAAGAAGGCGATATTATAGGAATCTCTGGTTGTACAGGAAAAGCGTGCCCAACACCGCATCTCCATTTTGAAACTCGGGATATAACAAAAACCCCTTTAAAAAACATGGTGTTTGACCCCCCGTTTAATCAAAAACTATCCTGTTTTATAGATATATTTGAATACATAGTAAACAATAAAAACACCAAAAAAACTCTAAAAAGCTTATCCAAACTCTATTTTGGTACGGAGAAACATTGGAAACTTATAAGAAACAGTAATAACTTAGATTTTGATGGCGATCGCTTGTTAGAGGATGGGTTGAAGCTAACAATCCCGAACTATTCCGTCAAGGATAAATTGAGATAACCAGGTTGCCTATCTTTCGACAAACAACCTGGTTAAGTGTTAAAACAATAAAATCAACTACCTCGGGAGTGGCAGAGGTTTTAGGTAAAGGAAATATTCTGGGGTGGCATAGTAGAGGATGTTAGAACTATCCTTCAAGAACAACAGGATTACATTTATATTCCTGATTTGGTATCTAGCAATCTATAAGGTCTTTACCCAATATTCCAACCACCAATCTTTATCCCCTTTTCTAGTTGCTTCTTCGATTACTTCAAAACCATTTCTTTCCAATACAGCGTGAAATTCTTCTAGAGAATAATAAGCAAACCAGCGACCTGTATCAGGATCCGTTCTTTCACCCGCACCAGCTTTAAGGGAAATAAAACCAATACCACCAGATCTAACTACCTTTTTTATTTGCTTTAATGCGCCATCGATTTTATCTTTAGGGATATGTAGGAGGGTAGCGACCGACCAAAAACCATCAAACTCACTGTTTTTAAAATCTAGATCGTGGACAGCAATAGGAATAAATTTTGCAGTAGGGTTGGCTTTTTTCGCAACTTTTAATAGTCCTTCGGAAGCATCCGTTCCAATATAATCGTAGCCTAGCGATATTAAAGCAGTAGCGTCCTTACCTGAACCAGAACCAATTTCCAAAATTTTCCCGTGTGGTAAAAGTTTGTGTAACTTTTCCATTTCGCCTCTCCAGAAAGTATCTGATTGTTTATGGCAATGGGCTAAAGACCAATTTTTTGCCTCTCGATCATAATAATCAATTGTATGTTTTATTTTATCTACTTTATCGCGCATAGAAAAATTATAACATTTTACCCCACCTCGCTACTCCCTATTGTTTTTGACTATCGTCTAAACCATCTAGCTTTACAAAAAAGGAACGGCGGGCTCGTCGTTTAATATCACACTTGCCATCTATAGCCATAGACAAACTTCCTTTAAAGAATAGATTTTCTATCTTTTTATTGAAAAGTTTAGTATTTTCAATAGCGCTTTTATAATCCCCGTCATTTGACACGAGAATAGCCACATCGTATTTATCAAGAGCGGCCATAGCAACCATATCTGTTGCCAATTGAGTATCTAAATTCTTTTCTTGGAGCTGTCCTTTAGTACCTCTTAAATCTCCAAATTTAATTGAAACATCGGACAACTTTTCAATTTCCCCGTAATATTTTTGAGTTAGATTATATCTTCTTTGTTCTTTAGGAGTTCCGTCCAATAAATAGGAAGGAGGACGGACGCAGTAAAACCCAACATACACAAGGATTCTGTTTCCAGCCAGCCTTTTGGCAAGTGTTAACGGATTATATAAACCAACCCAGCTTTTATCTATTTTTCTTATATCGTAAATATGATGGAAAACATTGCTGTTATCTATAAAAACAGCAACCCGTTTTGGATTATTCATATAATTGGATAATATAATTTCAGCGCATAAAAAACAAGAACCCCGAAAGGTTCTTGTTGCTTACCGTAGCCGAAGCACACGATAAGGATTTGTTACTGTTAATAATAGGAAATATTTCCAGTCTTGTCAATGAGCAGATTTTATGTTGTCCTAACAACCCAAAAAGGCTGGGGTCGCATTGTCAGCGACATTAGAACCATTATCCAGCAACAAAGGGGTTTCGTTTATGTTCCTGATTTGAGGTCGTTTGCTTAATTCACCCCACACCTATTTTCACTATTGTTTTGGGAACAAAAAACAACCTCGTTAAAAGGTTGTTACTTGTCTTAAATAAACCAAGATTTTGATTTACTTGAGTCAAAAGAGGTAAGCGATTGGAAAAAGACCTACTTACCTCTTTGGAAGACTTGGAGAGCAATGCCAACCAATTCAAGGTCGATAACCACGGATTCTCTGAAATCCACGAATTTCAGCATAGAACTGCTGACAAATCTCTCTATCCCTTACCACGAATCTGACTTCGCTTACCATACTCGACACAGGACCAAGTTCTCCGAGGTATCCTCCTTCTGCACTTACGGTAAACTCGGCGTGTTGGGGGGCGCTTTTGTTTTCTTCTTCCCATTTGCGATTTTTGTCGTGGTGGTCGGCAAGGGTAGCCAAGAGGTCACCACTTACTATACCTATGTTGGTAACGAAAGCGAAGTCCCAAACCACCAAGAACCAGAGAACCACGAAACTGCCCCTTGCAGTCAACACACTTTGCAATTACGACTCCTAAATCAATGGGCATTTTTCCCTCCGTAGGTTTACTGAAATGAATGGGTTTTGTCAACCGCAATGGTTTCGTTATATCACAATCCTATAGCAATGTCAAGCTTTGGGATAGCGTCCACCCCACCCCGCTACTCACTATAATTTGCAAAGGTGCGTAAAGGTAGGATTTTAGGGGGTAGCTTGTATTACCTATAAATAACCAAATCCTCTATTTTGCCTTTGTATTCGTCCAGTACCCCAATGATTATGTCCACAACTTCGTGGGGATGGAGAGTTTTCTCCTCCTTCTTTTCCAATCCAAAAATAACCATAATTCTATTGATAAAGTCTCGTTTCCTATACCCAACAAATAGAGGTACTGTGGCTAGTGTTTTTAGATTGTATAAAGAAGCGAGATTAAAAGCGCTTCGGAAGGCTTTATGTAAGAGGATAAAATCAATTATATTGTCGGGGTTTTCTTTGTCTTTATAAGGCAGAAAGATGATGTTTTTGACCTTTAAACCATATCCTTTTGTTATGACCGCACTCCCAAAATCACAAAATCCAATGGACGACAATTCCTTCTCCAAATCTTTTCCAGCAAGCTCTATTATACTGCTTACTAGCTTGCTCTCTTTACAGTAGGTCAAATCAGTAAAGCAGGGGCAAATAAGGGCATCTCCATCAAATTCAAGGATGTCCCCTTTTCCAAAATACATCTTTGGTGTTATTTTAGCTTTGTATTTACGGCACATAAAATTTTGGTTAATCTAACTAATTATACCTTACGAATGGTTTCAAACAGTTCTTGCTGACAATTTTGAAACGATGCGTCAAAGATGATGCGGTACTCAAAGTTTTTGTTTGTTTGCTGAAACTCCATAAAGCCTATTTCTTTTGCAAACACTTCGCTAAAAAGGTTTTCTATTTTGCCTTTGTATTCTTGCTTATTCTTCTCATACCCCTCTTTTTCTCGGTTGGATTTAACCTCAACCACCAAAAACCTCGTTAAATGATCTGCTTTGTTTAGATTTTATCCTTGCAAAGCTAGTCCAAAAGATCGGGAATAGAAATGACCTAAAAGGTTGTATAGGGATTGCTGTTGATGATCTCACCAGACCAACCCCAGCAAGTATAATTTGTGATTTTTTAGTGAGATACCTTTATGACAAAGGTGTAGCAATGTCGTCTATTCACTTTTTTATAGCTACTGGCGCCCATCGTCAGCTTACAAAGGACGATATTATTAAAAAGATTGGGAAACTATCCTACCAGAACTGTGCTATACATCATCATTCTCCCTTCTGCAATACAAAATACTTGGGAAAAACAAAATATCAAACCCCCATATTTGTAAATAAAGGTTTTATGGAAATGGGTTTTAAGATCGTTATAGGAGGTGTGTTGCCTCATAGCTCCGTTGGTTTTAGTGGGGGCGCTAAATTAGTAGTGCCTGGTCTAAGCGGAATCAAAACGATATGCGCTCTCCACCGCAGTACTCCACACAGAAAAGGAAAGTTTGCGGAAATTAAGGATAATGTTCTGCGGGATGATATAGACGAGGCGGGTAAATTAGTTGATGTGGATGTTTATATTCAAGTGGTATGTAGTCCTAACAACAGAACTATAGCCCATATTCTAACTGGCGATGATTTATACTGCTATCGCAAAGCAGTTGAGTATGTAAAGGAAAAAGCCACACTTAAAATAGGCAAAAGTTATGATATCGGAATTTTCAATGCCTACCCTCTTGATACAGAGTTTCTTCAAGCAGGAAAAGCTTTTGATATAATGAGAGCCACAGAAAATAAAGTAATAAAAGAAAACGGAATTGTTATTCTGAGTACGGCGGCATCAGAAGGGCACGGTTTTCATCATGTTAGAAGCCCGGATATGCTATATCCTTTTTTGGGTGATTGGACAAAAGCGTATGCTCCTAGAGAGTTGATCTTTTTTGGTGAAAATATTAAGCCTTCTATGCTTCCTGAAGAAACCCGCGTTAATTCAAAGGTATTCAATAAGTGGGCACCATTATTATCCTATCTGCAAAAGCGGTTTCCAGTAGCCAATGTGGTTGTTTTCCCATACGCCTCTACACAAATTCCTAAATACACGGGAAAATAAATTAAAAAATCTGCTGGAGTTCCTTGATTGAATCAATCGCTAATAATTCTTTTTCTTTGTAATCGTCCCTTGGAAAAAGAACAACTTTTCCAAAACCTATATTTAAAGCAGTCTGCAGATTTTCAATTTTATTGTCCACAAATGCGCATTCGTGAGGCTCTTTGTTAAGCTGTTTTAATGCGTAATGGAAAATGTCTGGATGCGGTTTATCTATATTAATCTCTCGTGAAAGCACAACTGCGCTAAAATATTTTTCCAGCTTAAAATCTTTCAACTCAAAATGTTTCCTGGAAACTAAGCAATTGGAGATTATTCCCAGCTGATATTTTTCTGACAGATAATCTAGAACCTCTCTAACACCTTCTACAAGCACATAACACCGTTTTACATGGCACATAGTCATATATTCAACTGTTTCTGTAGAGGGAACTATTCCAAGGGATTTTAATAACTTCCTATTAAACATTCTGAAATATTCAATTTCTTTTTCCAGCGTACCTATGTCCTTCCACGCCCCTTGGATTTCTTTGTCGGATTTTATTAACTCCTTCTCTTTAGAGCTATATTTATCAAACCCCACTCCAAGATAATTAGCTATTTGTTCATTGATATTAACAATCTTCCTAAACAACACATCCCCACCATCAAAGAAGATTGCTTTTATCAAAGGTTGCTCACTCATACTCATTATTGAAATTATACACTATTTTTTTGAAATATATGGATTTAGCGAAAAATCGCCACTTCTTTTAACCCCTCATTCTCTTTAGCAATTGCTGTAACAATACACATAATCTGCTCAGTACTTAAATAATTTTCTTCCTTTGGGTTTGAAAACATATCCAATATCCTTTCAAAAATACTTTTCTTTTTCCTTCTTATCAAAGGAAGGCTTATAGCTAGGTTTTTAATATGATAAAGCCTTACAAGACTAAACACCGCTTTTATTGCTTGGTGCATTAAAATAGAGTCAATATGTTCATTTGGATTATTACTATCTTTATAGGGGTAAAAGATAATAGATTTTACATTTAGTTTGTACCCCCCAACTATTACTGCATGTCCTATTCCACAAAACCCAATTGCCGAAAGCTCGGTTAATAAATCCGTTCCAGCTTGTTCAAATATAGCCTCAACCACAGAATTGACTTTATCATTGCTCAATTCCACATCGCAGGGGCAAATAATGGCGTCTCCTGTATAATCAACAATATTTCCTGTTAGTAGAGTAAATTTAGACATTTCTTTGGAAAAAGGAACTAACCCCTGCCCGCCTCTGGAGGGCCGAATCGGGGCAGTCCCTTTTTGGATAAGCTGTGGGGTTATCAAACCCTGAGTGTAGTCGAAGGGTAGCTGACGGGATTTGAACCCGCAACTTCTTCCTCCACAGGGAAGCGCTCTACCATTGAGCTACAGCCACCATTTTTAATTCCAATTCCTCTAATTATACTACAAAATTAGAATTCTCGTTCTCGCGAGGATAGGGAAAGGGGTTCCTACCCTTAAATACAATAAAAATTGCACACCGATTGTGGGTATGGTTATTCCGACAAAAACTCTTCCCTCAACACTTGCCATAACTCTTTTTTATCCTCATCATACCCCAACGCCCAAATGCCAACACCTTGCAAATTCTCTCTTTTAGCGAGAATATACTTTTCTCTTAAAGATTCGGCATTCTCAAAATATACTTGTCTCGTGGCGCCCGTATCCGAGATATATGTAAAATAGGGAACTTTGGCTTCTGTATCCCATAAGAGATCTTTCTGATAATCGCTGTTTGAAATTTGAGCGTAGTTTTGCGAAATGGAATACCCCAAAACATCATCTCCCGGTATTCTCGTTGAGTTTGGTTCGGTATTTTCCACAACCCAGTTATACCCATAATAGGGGACACCCAAAATTAATTTTTCAGAACTGGCTACCTTTTTATAATCCTCAATCATTCTGGTTATGTCATAATCATATTTGTCAGGATATCCACTTATAGGAGCAACAGGACCAGCTTTGTCTGATGTTGGACGGTAAAAATCATAAGCCATTATAAAAAGTCCATCCGCAACATTATTAAGTTGCGCAATATTAGTTATTCTTACTTTTTGAAGACTATCGGCAAATGTGGAAACCGTTACTTTGGCATTGGCATTTTTTATGGTCAACTCGTTTTTTATAAAAGCCACAAAATTGGTATATCTCGTTTCCAAAAGATAAGGTGGTATCCCCATATACTCAAAATCTAAATTTATATCCCAAATTCCTTTCTCCGTTAACTCCGCCAAAACATTGTCAAATAAGTTGTACCAACAAGAATTACAGCTTAACAAATTTTCAATATCGCCATTATCGTGAACGGCAAGAGTTAAAGCAACTCTAACTTTGTTGGCTTTGGCATTTTTAATAACCGTTTTTATGGTGTTTCCTTCTTTCCAAGCAAGATACCCCGGTTCGGAAGTTCCATCTTCGGTTCTAGTTATAAAATTGCCTTTTCCGTCAACATACAACGCAAAGTAGGCTATGTCCGTTAAAGTTTGGTAGTCCAGATTTTTTTCTTCGCTTAAACTCCAATAGGGGAGAAAACCGAAAACAGTTTTGGACGGTTTTTCAATAGCCGACGCTTTGAATATTTTCTCAATAAACCTAAAAGGACCGCTGGGATTTTTTACTTCAATAACAGGACTGTACACATCCCCACTCCCCCGCCTTTGAACAATAAACGACATCGCCCCCAGTATTACGGTTAGCGCAAGAAATAGTAGTATTAAAATACGAATTTTTAGTCCGAACATACTTTTATTTTCTCATTTTTTGCGGATAATCAAAAGGGGTTTAAAAGAAAATGTGCCGAGGGTCAGAATCGAACTGACATAACTTGTTTTTCAGACAAGCGCCTTGACCAACTTGGCAACCTCGGCCCTTCGACTACGCTCAGGGTCGTGACCTTTCGACTACGCTCAGGGTCGTGACCTTTCGACTACGCTCAGGGTCGTGACCTTTCGACTACGCTCAGGGTCGTGACCTTTCGACTACGCTCAGGGTC
>Ga0180007_10005578_pt1 | contig 12636 bp, 16 predicted proteins | sample MM_PC_MetaG_FD_121122 | JGI IMG/M metagenome (GOLD analysis project Ga0180007, IMG submission 121122) | Groundwater microbial communities from the Aspo Hard Rock Laboratory (HRL) deep subsurface site, Sweden - MM_PC_MetaG | ecosystem: Environmental > Aquatic > Deep subsurface > Groundwater... | reverse complement strand
TATTTAATTTTTTATGAGGAAAATTCTAAATTGGAAATTAAGAGGGATTCAAAATTCGGGGGAGATATAACTTATACCAATTATGCGGATCTGGAAAAAGATTATGCGGATAAAAAACTTCATCCTATGGATTTAAAAAATGCAGTTGCAGAATGGTTAATTGCCAAACTTGAACCGGCAAGAAAATATTTTGAAGATCCCAAAAGAAAATCCGCTCTGGAAGAAATTGAAAAATTAACTTTGGGTAATTCTGCCCACAACTAAAATAGCTCCTCCAACAACAGCTGATAATCCACACATACCTGCAGTAGTAGCAATCATTCCTTCATGCAATTTTAACGCTGCAGGGTTATTTGCAAGTACCTCCATTGGTACTCCACTTACAATTGATCCCGCCACTAGTGTAGTTTCACCAAATGCCGCAACTGCTGCCGCCATCACAAGACTTGTTCCTATACCCACAGCAACAATCTTTTTGATAGACCACCTCTCTGAAACGCAACCATTAATGATAGCTTCTTTACCCGAACCTGTTGTTTCAAGACGCTGTTTGCCAATCCGTCTCTCTCTCATATGAATTATTTTTACACTTTAAACACCTTCTGTCAAATTAGCTTTGCGAGAGCTTTGTAAGGTCGGACATTGTAAATTTAATTTGACAGCAGAGTCAATTTATCTGATACTTAACAAATAATGTATTCGCCAAAGTTTAAAATTTTCTGGATAATTTTATCCGTTATTGCCGGACTGGCAATTATCCTTTTCTCCCTTTTTCCTCTTTTAAGCGGTTTTTGATACAATTCCTGCATGGATCTTAAAAGCCCTTTGCAGTATCTTGCCGGCGTTGGCCCCAAAATGGCCAACAAACTCAAGCGGCTGGAGCTTTTTACGGTTGAGAATTTAATCTATCATTTTCCTTTCAGGTATGATGATTTCTCCAATACCACTTCGGCGCTGGAAGCAAAAGTAGGAGAACAAGTGACGTTGCAAGGGGAAATCTGGTCCATTCAAAATATTTATACCCGGTCAAGAAAGATTATCACCAAAGCCATATTTAATGATGGCAGCGCACCTTTGGAGCTAGCTTGGTTTAACTCTCCCTGGCTGACCAAGCAAATACTAGTTGGCGACAAACTACAGGTTGCAGGCAAAATCAGCAAGTACAAATCTAAATTATCAATAATTGCCCCAAAATGGGAAAAAATAGACAGTCTTCAGCCATCAGCTATCAGTCTTCAGACTTTACATACGGGAAGATTAGTACCGATTTATCCTGAAACAGAAGGAATTAGTTCAAAATGGTTGCGCACCAAAATATCTCTCCTGCTACCCAAATTTTTACATGAAATTGTCGACCCGTTGCCTGATGAAATCCGTGGGGAGATGATGTCACTTGATAAGGCTTTAACCCAAATCCATTTCCCCAAAAATTGGCAGAGAGCAGAAAAAGCACGGGAAAGATTAGGGTTTGATGAATTATTCTTCGTGTCTTTGGCCACCCAAAAAGCCAGAATGGAATGGAGTAAAAAACCCTTGACCAAACCTTTAAAAATCAAATTAGATAAATTGGATCAATTTGTCAACAAACTTCCATTCAAACTTACCCAAGCCCAGCAGAAAGTTATCAAGGAAATGATTGGGGATTTTAAGAAAAATCAACCCATGAACAGACTAATGCAGGGGGAGGTAGGTTCGGGAAAAACAGTAGTTGCTGCTGTTGCCACCTATATTGTCTACTTAAATAATCTCAAAACATTATTCATGGCTCCTACTGAAATTTTGGCATTTCAGCATTTTGAAACACTTCAAAAACTTCTCAAACCTTACGGTCTAACAGTAGGAATTTATACCGGAAGCAAAAAAAATAAAGAAGGAGATGTGCTAGTCGGCACCCATGCATTGTTGTCTAAAAATTTAAACACACAAGATATTGGGCTTATTGTAATAGACGAGCAACAACGTTTTGGAGTAGAACAGAGAACGCTTCTTCGAAAAAAAGCCAAAGTACCCCATTTCTTAACTATGACAGCCACCCCAATTCCAAGGACAGTGGCACTGACTTTATACGGCGATTTGGACATGTCAATAATTGACGAGATGCCCACGGGGAGGCAAAAAGTTAAAACCCATCTTGTCCCTGAAAACAAAAGAAAGGATTCTTACGCCTTTTTAGCCAAAAAGGTTAACGAGGGAGACCAAGTTTATATAATCGCACCTTTAATTGAACCTTCTGAAACTTTAACTACGGTCAAGGCGGCCAAAGAAGAATTCGAAAAACTTAAAAGGATCTTCCCCAACCTTAAACTGGACCTGTTGCACGGCAGAATGAAAGGATCAGACAAAGATAAAATCATCAGAGATTTCCGATCCGGAAAAACCCAAATTCTCGTTTCTACCTCTGTTGTTGAAGTCGGCATGGACAATCCAAACGCAACCATCATTGTTATTGAAGGGGCGGAGCGTTTTGGTTTGGCCCAACTCCACCAACTGCGGGGAAGAGTAGGGAGAGGGACTAAACAATCCTACTGCTTACTTTATACATCGGATCCTTCAAATAGAGAGGCACAAAGATTAAAATATCTGGAAACTACTTTTGACGGATTAAAACTTGCCGAACTGGATTTAAAAATTCGAGGAGGCGGAGAAATCTTCGGGGCAAAACAATCCGGCAGGTTTGAATTTAAAATAGCCTCTTTTTCCAACCTTAAGCTCTTAGAAACAACTAGACATGCAGCTTCGAAATTACTACGCAGCAATCCCGCTCTTGACAAATACCCGAGACTCAAGGCAAAATTACAGGATATTGCATCAAATGTGATGCCTGACTAACTAATATGCCTGGAGAACCAAAAAGAAGACATTCTAAAGCAAGAAAAAGGACAAGAAGAGCTGCCATTAAATTGGCTGTAAATTTCGTGCTCTGCAAAAACTGCGGCAAACCTACCAAACCACACATAGTCTGTGCAGACTGCGGTTTTTATGCAGGAAAGGCAGTTTCCAAGCCAAAAGTTCAGGTCGTAAAGACATGAAGAAAAAAAACGACCCAAGGCACCTCAAAAGAGCCAAACTGTTAAAAATAATTTTCTCCTGGCAATTCAGATCCGAAAAAAAGCCAGCTAAATGTGCCCAAAACATAATCGCTAACTTGCCAAAAATCGACAGGTTAATCGAAAAATCGGCTCCAGATAGACCAATCAAACAAATAAACAGGGTTGACTTGTCTATCTTGCGTTTGGCAATATATGAATTAGTGGTGGAAAAGGAAACCCCTTTAAAAGTTGTCATTGATGAAGCAGTTGAGTTGGGAAAAGAGTACGGGTCAGATTCATCGGCAAGTTTTATTAACGGCGCTTTAGGAAAATTAGTAGAAATAAAACATTTAAAAACATGAATCAGGAAGCACAAATAATTCAAGCAATTGCAGAACATTTAGCTCTTTCTACGGAAGATTTGGATAGACACTCTCTTTTGCGGGAAGATTTGAATTTAGGTCCGGTTGAACTAAATGATTTGCTTTCTGATTTATCGCAAAAGTTTAATGTAAGCTTTAACAGTGAGGATATGGAACGCTTAAGAAAAGTTGACGATCTAATCGTATTGGTAGAAGATAATTTAATTGATTAATGTTAAATGATTTTACGCTACTTCTGCAAACATTAAATATAAGATTTCAAGACCCCAGGATATTGCAACAAGCATTTATCCATAGATCTTATTTAAATGAGGTCAAATCCGAACAGTTTTCCAATGAGAGACTGGAATTTTTGGGGGATTCCGTCCTTTCTTTGGTTGTTTCAAATAATCTTTTCAACTTAAGGCAAAAGGATGCGGAAGGAGATTTGACTAACCTCCGGGCCCATATAGTCAAGACAGAATCTCTTGCTCAAGCCGCAAAAAAGCTTAATTTGGGAGAATATTTGAAATTATCCAAAGGGGAAGAAATATCCGGAGGAAGAAGCAATCCACAGCTTCTGGCAAATACTTACGAGGCCTTCTTAGGTGCAATTTATCTGGATCAAGGATTAGAAGTTGCTACAAAAATCGTCAGCAATACATTATTATGCTTTTTTGAGAAAGAATTAAGGATGGGCCCGCCTAAGGATGCAAAGTCATCCCTGCAGGAAACAGTCCAGCAAAAATTTAAGGTATCCCCTCATTATAAAATTATCGAAACAAAGGGACCTGATCATGCCAAAAAATTCAAAGTAGCGGTATATGTACAGGGAAAAGAAATGGGTAGAGGTCAAGGAAATAGCAAACAAATCGCAGAAGAGCAAGCAGCCATGACAGCATTAAAAGAGTTGACTTAAGATCGCATCCTACTATATACTTAACCACATGTTAAAAATCAGATTGATGAGAATTGGGGCAAAGAAGAAACCATTTTACAGAGTGGTAGCCGTAGACGAACACGCCAAAAGAACAGGGGCATATTTAGAACTTTTAGGCACTTATAACCCTTTGACCGAGCCCAAAGAAATTAAGCTAAAACAAGACAGGATTGATCATTGGATTAAACAAGGAGCCCAAATGTCTACCGGGTTTTTGCGTATTATCGGCAAAGCACCGCAAAGACCACCGAGAAAACCCAAAAAATCCCACGCCGCTGAAGCTCCGCGGGACAAGGAGAAAAAGAGCGAAGAGCCGTCAGTCGTCAGTCCTCAGTCATCCGAGAAAAAAGAAGAAAAAATAGAAACAAAAACAGAGAAAACAGGAGTGTCAGAACCGGCGGCAGAAGAAAAATCAATAGAAGAAAACCCCGAAGTGCAACCAGAGAAAATAATCGAAGAAGAACAAGCAGTAGAAACCGTTGCAGAAAAGAAAGAGGTACCGAATGAAGGATCTGCTTAATTTTATTGTTACCAACCTGGTTACTAAACCCGAATCCGTTTCCATTGACGAACAAAAGGATAACGGTAACATCAACTTAAACTTAACCGTTGACCCATCTGATATGGGTCTTATCATCGGTAAAAGCGGACAAACCATCAGAGCCATCCGCCGACTCTTAACTGTCCGCGCGATTGCCGAGAATCTAAGAGTAAATTTGCAACTCGTAGAACCTGTGTCTTCTCAATGAAAATTTCTATTGTTACTCTGTTTCCCGAAGTTTTTGAACCCATCTTAAGTTCTTCTATTTTAAAACGAGCTCAAGAAAAAGGTTTAGTAAAGTTTGAACTTATAAATTTACGGGATTTTGGAGAAGGTAAGCACAAAATTGTGGACGGACGACCTTATGGCGGGGGAGCGGGAATGATTCTCCGGGCGGATATCCTGGCAAAGGCCATCAAAAAATTGAAAACCCAGAAAGTTATCTTAACTTCAGCTGCAGGAAAAACCTATACGCAAGCTATGGCCAAAAAATTCTCCAAACTAAAATCTTTTACTATTGTTTGCGGGCATTACGAAGGAATGGACCAAAGGTTTATTGATAAATATGCGGATGAAGAAATTTCCATAGGGGATTATGTTTTAACAGGAGGGGAAATTCCGGCAATGACAATCATTGATTCGATTATCCGCTTAATTCCCGGAGTCTTAAAAAAGAAAGAGGCCACAAAAGAGGAAAGTTTTTCCGAAGGGCTATTGGAATATCCCCACTATACAAGACCGGAAGAGTTCGAGGAATTAAAAGTGCCAAAAATTTTACTTTCCGGCAACCATGCCAAAATAGCCAAATGGAGAAAAACAAAATCTTTGGAAAAAACCAAAAAAATCAGGCCTGATTTGTTAAACAAATCTGCGGATACGAGATAAAAGATTTGTCACAAATCTAAGTTTACCTTGAATATGAATTCTGTTTTGCTCTCTGACTTCCGCTTCTTCTATCAAATGTCTTGCTCGCCCAATAACACATGCAAAATTGAACTGTTCTTCTAGACTCATTTTAGCCCTCCACGCTGCTTGTTCCTCCGGAGTAAAAGCAGCCCACATTGCATTTAGCAATATTGCTTCATCATCCAATCCCGATTTGCTTCCCTTAAATGTGGGCTTATATTTTTCCTGATGTTGCTCTTGTCTAGCCATCCTTAAAATTATACCATTATATTAAAACAAGCATCACAAATTATGATGCGGCCGTATATTATTTTGTTATTTATGGTATTGTTGGTTTATGTGGGTAAAAAAGAATTCATTAAGCTACTTTATACTTCTTGCTTTAGAGAAAACAGTTGATGGTTATATTAGATTCGAAGACTTCGCTTATCATGCTTACCGTTATCGCTGGGGGATACCTAAACTAAAACAATCAGAGTTTTCTCAAGCTCTCAAAAGACTCCGGGAAAGAGGATTAGTAACAAAAGATATTACTAATACTAATGAAATAATCTTAAAGCTCACAGATCTTGGTAGAGAAGTACTAGGTCACGAAACTGAAGAGGAATGGGATGGAAAATGGAGAATTGTGATTTTTGATATTCCAGAAGAAAAAAGAATTATTAGAAATCTATTTAGAAGAAGACTAAAGGGATGGGGTTTTAAAAAATGGCAACAAAGTGTTTGGATTACTAAAAAGAATGTTTCAAGAAAGATAAGACTTTTGATTCATGATCTGAAGATAGAAGATTGGATCGCTGTCATCGAATCAGAGGACACCTCAATTGGTAACAGACTGTTGGACGGCCGTATAACATGATGTTATAACAAGAGATAATTATTATCATATAAATCATGTATAAATTCTTGAGAAATCAAATATCAAAGTCTGTCTACTCAAAAGGATTAGATTTACCGCGCGGAGCTATTGCCGTATCTGGGGAAATAGGAGTTTCTCCAACAACTCTAGCCATAGTAGCCAAAAGTTCTTCGTCTTTTTGAGACAACTCCGGCAAAGAAGAATCCGTTGTTCCAAAAGTTTGCGGCAAGCTGGAATATAAAACTTGAACTATTAAACTCACATCAACAACTTGGGAGAATTGGCCGGATGAAACATCAATCTTTTTGATTTTCATCAGACGCGTAGAGTTTTCCAACTCATTGATGAAGACCGGCAATAAAACCTTGGTTCCGTTCATTTCCATTTTAACTTCATAACTTTCTATATTACTTAATTTACTGGTAGAACCGCTTAAGGAAATTGATGAAATACTGAAACCTGTTTGGCCAGCCAATTGTTGAAGCAAACCTAAAATATTGCTGAAATCTTTTTCCGAAGGAAGAGCATTTAGGGCAAATCCGACTTTGGTGGATAAATCTTCTGCATCTAAACTTTCTAAAGCTAAAACTTTAGTTTCCAAAAAATCTGATTTGGAAATTAGGCTACCGGCTTCTTTTTGATTACTGATTAATTTTGCGGTCTGGGGATATATTGCAAACAAAATCAAAAATATGCTTGATAAAGCAACTGCAGCCGGGAAAATATACAGTTTATAAGTTTGATAAAACTTAACAAGGTTTTCTTTTTTCATGGCTGAACCTTCAGGCTAATTCTATAAAAATTATCTTTGCCGCGGTTTAGACTTTCTATTGAAACTTTCTTAATTTTTCCCTCGTTACTTTCCTTAAGAGTTAAGTTGTTTATTAAAGCATCCAAACTTTCATAATCCGGCGCCGACAAACTAAGGATTGTCTCTCCTCTTTGATCGACTCCCACCAAGTTAACTATAACAGCAGGAGGGATTAATTTATCAATCAAAGTGTACATTGCAGATTGCTTTGACGAAACTCCTGCGTATTGATTTATCACCGTTAATCTGTTTTTTAAAACAAACAAAGAGACTTGGGTACTTTTTAAATCCGAAACCTTTTGTTGGGCCGAAGCAAGCTTGATTTGATAATTTTTAATATTTTGGTTTTGTAAAATCCTTAAAGCTACTGTTAACGAACTTAAAAAAAACATTACCAAAATAACTGTTACCCCTATCGTCTGTATTTGATAAAACCTTGTTCGCTTCAACTGTTGTATTCTAATTTCGGGTGGAAGTAAATTTATATCAATTTTCATAGCTTATTAATCTAATCCTCTCTTTGGGCAAGTCCTACGGCAACCGAATAAGACGAAGCATTTTGAGCCAGTTTCAAAACCGCATCTTTTTCCTTTGCTATAGAATACCAGGGGTCAGCTTCCTGAACCTCCAACCCCAAGGCATTGGCAAGATAGATTATCAGCCCTTGCATTTTTGCCCCGCCGCCTGATAGAACCACCCTTTTGATGGAGTTTTGCGGATATTTGGCACTAAAAGCTTGAATCACCCTACGTGCTTCGCCGGCAATAATATCTACTACCGGTTTTAACGCCTCAAACAATTTTCCTTCCAACTGGTCTTCCACCAAACCGTAAACCTTTTTGTATTGTTCTGCTTGACTAAGTTCGAAATTAAAATGTTGGGCCAAAGCCCGGGTTAAAGCCATCCCTCCGGTAGATATAGAACGAGTCAGCCAAATAAGCCCTTTGGAAACCGCCGCAAAATCAGTGGTGGTAGTACCCATCTGCATAATCAAAGTACTGGGAGAAAAAGGATTATTTCCTACCAAAGATCTGGTGATAGCTATTATCTCCGTTTCTAAAGCTCTGGGATGAAGCCCGGCCATCTCCAAAACCTTAATATATTTTGAAACCACATGCTTGGGTGAAGCAATTACCAATGCCACTGTTTTAGCGTTACCTGTTTTATTTTCCGATCTCACCAAAACTTGCCAATTTAAATTAACATCAGCGAGTGACATAGGAATAAATTCTTCGGCAGCATAATTTATGGCTGATGCAAGCTCGTTATCGGTAAGGTAAGGCAAATCATCAATCACGCGGGTAAATACCCTTGACTCCGGTAAAGCTACCGCCACTTCTTTTTGTTCAATCTTGGTGGATTGAAAAAGCTGTTTGATGGAATTTGCTAAAACCTCTAAATCCGCATCGGTGTCAGAGGCCATTCCCGGTTTCGGTGTAGGAATAGAGCCTAAGGAAATAAGTTTAAATTGATCTTTGTCTTTTGACAGTGAGACTATTTTAATAGAAGAATTACCTATATCTAATCCTACTGTAATTTTTGCCATGGGCAGTAATATTATTGTAACATTATTTAACCTGATACGTTCCTTTTACTAAAGAATACGTTCCAGAAGGACCTGAAGTAAAAAGAATAGAGGCCAGTCCCGTCTCATAATCTATTATAGAGTTGTTGGTAATTTTTATTTTCCAGGCAGTTATTTCTTTAAATTGATTGTTATTGCCAGGATCAATAATTCCTTTGTCGGCATAAAAAACTCCTGTGTTTCCAATATTTCCTATAGTTATTGCACTGTTATTATTTATTCTTGAATCGTAAGTTGCCAGAAGCACTAAAATACTATTTCCTTCTCCGGTGCCTAAAAGCTTATTCTGATTACCCATTAAAGCTTGCCCGTCCATAACGATTATTCCCGAACCGGTCCCATAGGATGAATCTAATGTTAATGTATTGTTATTTCCCATGGTAATATTTCCGGTTATCCATATCGGAGTTTTCACCCTAACAATACATCCATTATCCAAAATAAGATCTCCAGTGTATTCGCCGGGTCCCCAGGCGATTTGCGAACCGCAAGTAGGCTGAGAGATTGGACCTGCTGCTGCAGCCTCAGATTTCCATCCTGTGATGTTTGCTTCGGATATGGGAAAGTTTTGAGGAGACGGATCCTCGGAGCCGGGATGACAGTTGGAGTTAGGACAAGAACTCCCTCCGACAATGGAGCTGGTAATCACCTGATAGTAAGCATCTCCTTCTACAATAAGATTGTCTATTGTATTCGCATGAGCATTCCCCTTAACTCTGGTGCCATTTCCCGAAAGCAAAGAATTTGTAATTCCGCCCATATATGCCTTAAAAATAAGGTCTCCTGAAAAAGTATTCCATTGAGGATTTCCTGTACTCCAGTTGGGCGACCATTTAGGTTGTCCATTTCCGTAGCTTTGAGCAAGATCATTTTGCCAGGACCAATAGTTGTTATCATCAGATAAAGTATCAATCATAATCCAGTAAGTTGTTCCTGCAGAAAGAGATGGATTAGTGGAAAAAGTAACATCTATCCAGCCATACTCGCTAGTAACCAAACTTGAGGAAAGAGTACCTATTGCGTATACAGTATTTTTTTTAGGCTTTCCGCCATCATCAGCCATAATTCTTACTGTTGCATCAGGTGGGGTGCCAAATTTTTTAATCTTTAAAGATACTTTCCTTATCTTATCAGTAACAGAAGGCTTAAAGCTTTGAGCAATATCCAATCTGTTTTGACCATCAATCGTCTTCCCGAATAAATAGTCTACACAATTTGATCCTTCACAATCTGTCTGCTGATCTGCTGTTGGAGGGATGCCTGCTGCCACCCAAGCATCACCGGTTATAGTATTCCCATTGCCCGTAATTATAGAACCGTTGGAATAAATTGTTCCTTTAATTGTATTATTATTGCCTAGCTCCAACCCACCTTCTCCCACTTGTATACCGTATACAAAAGCCACTCCAAGTCCTCTTGAGGCAGTTATTTGGACTGTCCTTTTAGCCCTAGGATCATCTTTATTAGGTATATGGCCTGTTGTCTGAATAACTTTAGTCGCGGCATCTGTAGAGGTAATGCTAACAGAATATGATCCGTCACCAAACGGAGTTTCTGATTCGCCGTTATAAGTTCCACCTGTTTTGTTCAGTGAAGCCAAAGCCTTATCAACCCCGGCTTCAGCTATTGCAATAGCTGATTCTGCTTGGTAAGAATACTGGGCATTCTGGAAATAAACTTGGGATCCGGCAATAATAAAAAGTACGGTAAAAAGAACTACACCTAAAGCCACAAAAATTAACAGCAGAATCTGCCCCGACTGGTTTATCGTAACGCCTAATCGGCTCTTAGTACATCGAATATTGGATTTCCGATAAACCATAAACCATAAACCATAAACTAATTTAGTCATTTCTTAAATTTGCCTCCGAAGTTGCGGTATTTGTTACAAAAGTGGTGCCTGTTTTTTGTTTCAAGGTTAATGTAACTCTAATTTTAGTTGCCGCTTGTGGAGCAACTTCTTCTGAAGGGGCGACCGAATTAAAATACCTAAAAATTAAACTATCAACACTTGTAGAAAATACCCCATCTGACGCTTGGCGGGAACTTAAAGTATCAGGAAAAATTTTAAGATGCAGGATGGACTGATCTAAAAAGAAAATAAAGAAATCGTAAGTATCGGCAATAATATTATTAGAACTATCAGTAGCGGGCACTTTCAAAACAAGTTGGTTCTCACCGGATGTGTAAGTGGTAGAATCTACTGTATAGGAACTTGCAACTGCGTTCGATTGTTTAATGATTGACCTAACTTGCATGAGAGCATCGTTAATATTTAAGCCCGTACTAACCTGTGAAGACTGACTGGTGAAAAGGCTCGAACTATTCACTATAATCACAAGCAACAACACTCCTGCAACAGCCGCTATCCCCATTGCCACCAAAATTTCAATAAGCGTGAGTCCTTTCATTGATTTACCCCTCCTTCTCCAATCATAGTCTTCAAAGTTACATTTTGAGCTTTATTGTTATCCAGCCAGGAAACTACAACCGTAACCTGTTTAGCATACTCTCCGCTGGTGCAAATAGCAGGATCGCAATCTTCAACTGTTACCTCTCCCGTACCTTGGGATAGTAAACTTAACCGGCTGTCTGAAATAGAAGTGGTATCGTTTACCAAATTCGAGTAATTAATGGCCCGTTTGTCTTCGATCTGTTTAACTGCTATTTCCCTTGCCAGGCTTAAGTGTCTGGATTTAGTAATAAGCCCCAATGCATTTGGAATGCCGGCCAGAAGGTATACCATTAACCCAATTACCACAATAATCAATAAAGATTCAATTAGAGAAATCCCCTTCGACTCGCTCAGGGCATGGCCTTTTTCTCTCATTTGTTTATCTCGCCTACGGAAAAAATACCGTAGTCAAAATAAGGGGGCGCAACTTTAGCAATCTGGAATAATTTAATACTTCTTTGAGTTTGTCCGGCCGTACCAATGGAAATAAAAATCTTAGCCTGTGGCGGAATGGAACAATCCTTTCCGCAAGTCCCAACAGCCTGTACTGCAAACGGCTGACTGGTAGTATTATAAAGTAGCCTAGCAGTCAGCATCATCATATCAGAAGGTAGTGAATCTAGAGTTTTTTTACACTGGTATCCCTGTAAAGAATAATTAGCAGTACAAGTAACGCTCTCAAAATTACTCAATGAGCTTCTAGCTGCAGAATCCAGATACCATTTCTTAGATTTATATTGACCCGCTTCGTAATAAACCAAGGTTAATTCTAATGCGGCTTTATCACTGGCCGAATTTCCCCAATAAACATCCAAAGTATTTTGAGTATAATATACTTGCGGAGGATTGGTTGTTGAATTATAGTCGGCCAGCCAGACATGGGCAGTTTGTTCTTTGGACAAAGGCGGAAATTCTAAAGCTTCCTGCCTGACAGCTTCGGGGACTGCCGGAATTAAATCACCTCCGGTTACTTTGGCGCTGGATTGATTTTCCGTAAAAGTCACATTAACGTTACCGCTTGTACTCAAGGCTTGCTCTATCCCTGCCTCGGCAGCAGAAAAGGCCCTACTCGATTCTTCAATTTTGGTAGAGGTGGAGATGTCTGAAAGAGACCTCTGAACCACTGAAATACCAATGGCCAGGGCCAC
>Ga0180007_10005577_pt1 | contig 12639 bp, 22 predicted proteins | sample MM_PC_MetaG_FD_121122 | JGI IMG/M metagenome (GOLD analysis project Ga0180007, IMG submission 121122) | Groundwater microbial communities from the Aspo Hard Rock Laboratory (HRL) deep subsurface site, Sweden - MM_PC_MetaG | ecosystem: Environmental > Aquatic > Deep subsurface > Groundwater... | reverse complement strand
GGACCAGTGCCGCTACCTACAAAGAAAGAGATCATTACTGTACTTCGATCTCCTCATGTAGATAAAAAGTCCAGAGAGCAATTTCGCATGAATACTCATAAGAGGCTGATAGATATAATTAGTCCGACTGCAAAAACAATAGACGCCTTGCGGAAATTAGATTTACCTGCAGGCGTGGATGTGGAGATTAAATAAGGCTATGAAACTGGGTTTATTAGGTAAGAAATTAGGTATGACACAAGTTTTTACTGAAGAGGGTAAATTTGTCCCTGTGACAGTTATAGAGGCAGGCCCTTGCACAGTGCTTAATATCCGGGGGAAAAAGGTCTTGCTTGGTTTCGGTAATAAAAAAGAGAAGAATACATCTAATGCAATGTTAGGATTATATAAAAAGGTAAAGGTGTCGCCAAAGGCGTTTATTAAAGAAATAATGTTTGATATCGACGAAGAGATCTCTGTAGGCAAAGAGATTGCGGTTGATATTTTTAGAGAGAAGGATTCTGTCGATATTATAGGAAATTCTATAGGTAAAGGATTCCAAGGCGGAGTCAAAAGATGGCATTGGCGTGGTGGTCCGAGTGGCCATGGATCCATGCATCATCGAAGGATAGGCTCTATTGGTGGAAGCAGTTTTCCTTCCAGAGTTTTTAAAGGGCAGCGTATGCCCGGACGTATGGGAAATAAAAAGAGGACCGTCCAGAATTTGGAGATAGTTAAGGTGTATAAAGATAAGAATCTTTTACTTGTAAAAGGCCCTGTCCCGGGACCGAAAAATTCTTATCTGGAATTGAGAATAGCGAAGAAGAAACCGGTTGTTAGGTCGAAAGATGAAAAAAAGAGCGAAGAACAAGACAACAAAAAAGATTGATGTCCCGGTATTAGATGTCTATAGTCTTTCTGGTAAAAAGGTAGATAAGTTCAAGTTGGATCCGGATGTTTTCTCAAGCCACATAAACAAGCCGCTTTTACACCAGCTTATAGTTATGTACAGGGCTAACCAGAGACAAGGTACGGCTTCCACAAAGAAAAGAGGAGAGGTTAGAGGCGGAGGGAAAAAACCTTGGAGACAAAAAGGCACTGGTAGGGCAAGGGCGGGTTCGATCAGATCTCCTTTATGGAGGGGCGGAGGTGTTGTGTTTGGACCTCAGCCGAGAGATTTTGGCTATGAGTTTCCTAAGAAGATGAAAAGACTGGCTATCATGTCAGGCCTTAGTGCAAAAACAAAAGACAAAGAGGTCATGGTAATAGAAAAAGATCCTGAGGTTAGTCAGCCTAAGACCAGCCAGATAGCAAAGTTATTAAGGGCGCTGAAAGTTTATAATAAGAGAATTTTATTCATATATCCCAAAAGAAATGATAATCTTATCCGCTCATGCAGGAATATCGAAAATCTTAGTCTAAGATTGAGCGATGATTTTAATGTATATGACATACTGTCAAATACGAGGATACTGTTTTCCAGAGAAACTCATGATGCGATAGTAAAACGATTGAAATAAAATGTCTGATCCTAGATACTTGATGCTGGATACTTGTAACACATACGAGCATTCAGAGAAGAGAGTTAATTTATGAAGTCTTCTTATGACATAGTTAAAAATATATTAAGAACAGAGAAAAGCTCGAACCAGATGGTATCTGACAATAAATACCTGTTACGTGTGGCTTTGGAGGCTAATAAAATACAGATAAAACATGCAGTAGAAGAGATATTTAATGTCAGAGTCGTAAAAGTTAATACTATTAAGATGCGCGGCAAATGGAAGCGTTTGAGGCAAAAGGCAGGTAAAACGCCTGATTGGAAGAAGGCTATTGTTACGCTTAAAGAGGGAGATAAAATAGACATAGCGACGACGTAAGGATGTAAACAATGGGTATAAAACAATATAAACCAAGAACTCCTGCGCTTAGATGGACTGCGCTGTCAGACTTTAAAGAGATCACTAAAGACAGGCCGGAAAAGTCGTTGACAGAATCGTTGAAGAAGACAGGAGGCCGGAATTCGCAAGGCAGGATTACTTCCAGATGGAGAGGCGGCGGGCATAAAAGAAGGTATAGAATCGTTGATTTTAAAAGAAACAAGATGGATGTGCCTGGAAAAGTCTTATCTATAGAGTATGACCCTAACAGGTCTTCAAGGATTGCGCTTGTAGAGTATGAAGATAATGAGAGAAGATATGTTCTTTGGCCTGCAGGATTAAGAGTAGGTGAGACGCTTATCTCAAGTACGAAAGAGATAGACATCAAGCCAGGTAATGCGATGCCGCTTAAGAATATTCCTGCGGGAACTCCTATACATAATCTGGAGTTGAGAAAGGGAAGCGGCGGAAAGATTGTTAGAAGTGCTGGCAGTTATGCGCAGATATTGGCAAAGGAAGAATCTTACGCTCACATTAAGCTCCCTTCCGGGGAAGTGAGGTTGATTGAGCTTAATTGCATGGCTACAATCGGACAGATCGGGAATATTGACCATGATGCGGTTTCTGTTGGTAAGGCTGGAAGGTCAAGATGGTGTGGCCGTATGCCGAGGGTAAGAGGTGTTGCGATGAATCCTGTTGATCATCCAATGGGAGGAGGAGAAGGCAAGTCGTCTGGTGGGAGGCATCCTTGTTCTCCATCTGGACAAAAGGCAAAGGGATTGAAGACAAGAAAGACGAAACCGTCAGATAGATTTATTGTTAAAAGAAGGAAAAGTAAAGTATTAGGAGCTTAATATGGGTAGATCATTAAAAAAAGGTCCTTTTGTAGATGATAAATTATTAAACAAGGTCCAAGATACGAAGAAAAGAGGCGATAGAAAACCTATTAAGACATGGTCGAGGAGATCCACTATAATTCCTGATTTTGTAGGTGCGACTATTTCTATTTATAATGGTAAAAAATTTATCCCTGTTTTTATAACAGAGAATATGGTTGGGCATAGACTCGGAGAGTTTGCTCCGACAAGGATGTTTAGGAGACACGGGGCTCATACAGAGCAGTCTCTGTCAAAGACTTAAAGAGATTAAACATGTTAACCAGGGCAATAGCAAGATATATAAGGGATTCTCCCAGAAAGACAATGAAGGTTATAGATATAGTAAGGGGGCTACCTGTAGTGAAGGCAGAGGCACTTTTGGATATGATGGATAAAAAGCCTACCATTTACATAAAAAGGCTTCTCAAGTCAGCTGTTGACAGTGCAGATAAGAGGTTTAGTGTCTCACCTGCGGATTTATATATTTCGTTGATTCAGGCTGATAAGGGTCCTATGTTGAAGAGATATAGAGCCATGACTATGGGCCGCGCTGGAATGATAAAGCACAGGACTACGCATATAACCTTGGAGTTGGAGAGGATTATAAGGCCGGAGAAAAAGGTCGTGGATAAAGATAAAGTAACTGCGAAAAAAAAGGCAGTAAAAAAACCCGTAGTAAGAAAAAGAAAAGTTAAATAAGGAGACGTAAATTGGGTCAAAAAGTCCATCCGTACAGTTTTAGATTAGGTTATATAAGAGACTGGAACTCCAGGTGGTTTGCCAGAAAAAAGGATTTTGGCGCCTTATTGATTGAAGATGACAAAATCAGGAAGCACATAAAGAAAAACTTATTGCAGGCTGCTGTAGCAAAGATTGAGATAGAGAGGGCTAGTGATAAGATCCGTATAATAATATATAGCGGAAGGCCGGGAGTAATTATCGGCAGAAAAGGTGCAGAGATCGATAGATTAAGGGATGAGCTTAGAGAGCTCGTGAATAAAGAATTGCAGATTGATATAAAGGAAATAAAACAACCTAGCCTTTCTGCTCAACTGGTGGCAGAGAATATTGCTTTTCAGCTGGAAAAAAGGATTGCCTTTAGAAGGGCTATGAAGAGGGCTGTACAGCAGGCCCTTACTCAAGGTGCTCAGGGGATAAAGATAGCGTGCCGCGGGCGATTAGATGGTTCTGAAATAGCAAGAAAGGAATCTTATAAACATGGTAAAGTGCCGTTGCAGACTATAAAGGCAGATGTGGATTACGGATTTGCTGAAGCGCATACACAGGCAGGCCTGATAGGAGTCAAGGTGTGGATTTATACCGGCGATGTGATTGTTGGAAAAAAAGAAAATAGAAAAACAGAAGAAAAGTAATCCAGGAGTTTCAATATGGTATTAATGCCCAAAAGAGTCAAATATAGGAAGTATCAAAGAGGAAAAAGAAGAGGTATAGCTACCAGCGGTGCGACCCTTGCTTTTGGTGAGTTTGGATTAAAGGCCTTAGAAAATGCGTGGTTGACAAATGTGCAGATAGAGGCGTGCAGGGTATGTGTTATGCGAGCCTTAAAAGGCAGCGGGAAATTGTGGATAAGGGTCTTTCCCGATAAATCAGTTACAAAGAAACCTGCTGAAACAAGGATGGGAAAAGGTAAAGGGATGCCTGTACATTGGGTCAGTTCGGTTAAAAGAGGCCGGGTAATTTTTGAACTTGGCGGGGTAGATGAATCACTTGCAAAAGAAGCTATGAGATACGCGGATTCAAAGCTTTCTTTCAAGACGCGGTTTATTACGAGAAAATGATAAAGGCAGATGAATTAAGAAATTTAACAAAGCAGGAACTGGAGCAGAAGTTAGATGCCCTGAAAAAGTCTCTTTTTGAAATGCGTACGCAGGCATCGACAGGCCGCGTAGAGAAACCGAGTAAGATCGGACAAGCCCGTCGCGATATAGCAAGGATTTTGACTGTATTACGGGAGAAGCCAAAACAGGAGAGCTGATATGGAAGCCAGATCTAAGCGTAAAGAGCGAATAGGTACGGTTGTGAGCGACAAGATGAATAAGAGTATTGTAGTTAAGATAGAAAGGACTACAAAGCACCCTATATATAAACGCGTTATTAAGAAATCCACCAAGGTTATGGCACATGATGAAAAAGAAGAGGCTAATATAGGAGATAGAGTCAGAATCCAGGAGACCAGGCCTTTATCGAAGAATAAGAGATGGCGGTTGGTTGAGATTATAAAATAGTATTGGGATTTCAATGTTTGATCCTCGATGCTAGATACTGGATACTTGTATCGTAATATAATTATCGAGGATCGAGCATCAAGTATCGAGTATCAAACGTGATGAGTTAATGGATTTTTTTATACTTAAGGAATATATGTCATGATTACCATGCGGACAATATTAGATGTGGCGGACAATACAGGGGCGAAGAAGGCCTCTTGTATTGGAGTGAAAGGTAGGCATGGTAAAAGGAGTGCGAATATAGGAGATATAATAACTGTAAATATAAAAGAGGCTAGTCCTGAAGCTGCTGTGAAAAAAGGCGAAGTGGTTACTGCTGTTATAGTAAGAAGTGTTAATCCTATTCGTAGGCTCGACGGCTCTTATTTAAGATTTGACAGGAACGCAGTAGTTGTTATAGACCAGCAAATGAATCCTAGAGGCACAAGAATTTTCGGGCCTGTTGCCAGAGAATTGAGGGATAGGAATTTCATGAAGATTATTTCTTTGGCACCCGAAGTTATTTAGTTAACAGTTCACAGTTGACAGATTATGGCTAAGATAAAGAAGAACGATACAGTGAAAATATTGATCGGAAAGGATAGAGGGAAATCAGGGAAGGTGATTACGGTTTTTTCAAAGAGCGACAGGGCTATTATCCAGGGCCTTAATCTTGTAAAAAAGCACACGAGAAGGTCCAGAGAAGACCAGCAGGGCGGAATTATACAAAGAGAAAGCCCTATCCATATTTCTAATTTACTGATAGTTTGTCAAAAATGCGGAAAGGCGACACGCATTGGCTTTAGCATTCTTTCTGACGGCACAAAAGTCAGAATTTGCAAGAAATGCAAGGAAATAGTTTAAAGTTATGATACCGAGGTTATTGCAGAGATATAAAGAAGAGATAGTCGCGGAGTTGAGTTCTAAATTCGGTTATAAAAATCCGTTACAGGCCCCGTGCATACAAAAAATAGTTTTGAATATGGGTGTCGGGGCCGGAAGTCAGGATATAAAAATTATAGAACAGGCCATGAAAGATCTTTCGACTATATCAGGTCAGAAAAGTGTGTTGACAAGGGCTAAAAAGTCAATCGCAAACTTTAAAATACGTAAAGGGATACCTGTCGGATGTAAGGTGACATTACGCGGTGCGATAATGTATGAGTTTTTGGACAGGCTTATAAATATAGCATTGCCTAGAATCAGGGATTTCCGAGGAGTGTCGCCTAACTCATTTGACCAAAAGGGAAATTATTCTTTAGGCTTGAGAGAACAGACTATATTCCCGGAAATAGATATTGATAAAGTAAGTAGGCTTCAGGGTATGGATATTATTGTAAATATAAGATCTAGAAGCAAAGAAGAGTCTTACCTATTGTTGAAGATGTTTGGTATGCCGTTTGCAGGCGAACCTAAGAAATAGGAGAACTATAGTAGAAAATATGGCAAAAGAATGTTTAATAGCAAAACAGAAGAAGATTCCTAAGTTTAAAGTGAGAGGATACAATAGATGCCAATTGTGTGGCAGGCGGCGCGGGTATTTAAGAAAATTTCAAATGTGCCGTATTTGTTTTAGGGAGAAGGCCTCAAGAGGCGATATCCCTGGCATAACTAAGGCCAGCTGGTAGTACACGAGTTAATACCAAAGTTTGATCCAGTATCAAAAGGTGCTATATAAGAGGAGCAAACATGACTTTAACAGACCCAATTGCTAATGCGTTAACTATAGTAAGAAACGGAATTATGTCCAGGAAGACAAAGGTAGACGTCCCGTTTTCCAAGATTTCGCAGGAGATATTTAGTATCCTTAAAAGGGAGAAATTCATAAAGGATTTCAAATTTATGGATGATAAGAAACAAGGACTGATAAGGGTGTATTTGAAATATACAAAGACAGGGACGCCTGCTATTATAGGTTTGAAGAGAATTTCAAAGCCTGGTTTAAGGACTTACGTTAAGAAAGATAAAATCCCTAAGGTGCTGGGGGGGATAGGTACAGCTATTTTATCTACTTCCAGAGGTGTTGTGACAGATATGCAGGCAAAGGAGATGCAGACCGGCGGAGAAGTGCTTTGCCATGTTTGGTAAATTCACACCTTCAAAGAAGTTAAACAGAGGAGATTGTTTTACGAAAATCGGAGATTTTAGTAAAACAAGTGTTCATTTGAATGTCGCGAGTAGGTAAAAAACCAATTCAAGTTCCGGATAAAGTTAAAGTTATGATAGAATCAGGAAAGATTTCTGTAGAGGGCCCCAAGGGTAAACTCGTTTGGGATTTCCCTAAAGAAATTGAGGTAAAAATAGATGGTTCACAAGTTATAGTAAATAGACGTAAAGAGGATAAAATCAGCTATTCCATGCATGGAACGGTAAGGACATGTATCAGTAATATGATAAAAGGCGTAACTGAAGGATATACAAAGGCCCTTGAGATTCATGGTGTTGGGTATCGTGCCCAGGTTCAGGGAAAGGCTATAAATTTGCAGTTAGGATATTCCCATCCCATAGGACATCCAATACCTGAAGGGATCAGTGTAAAGACACCTAAGCCAAACCAGATTGTTATAGAGGGTATTGACAAGGTAAAGGTGGGAGAATTGGCAGCTGAAATAAGGAGTTATTTGGTTCCTGAACCGTATAAAGGTAAGGGTATTAGATATAAGGGTGAATATGTAAGGAAAAAGGCAGGGAAGGCAGTAGCATGATAATAAAAAAGATAAAAAATAAAGCAGAATTAGGGAGAATAAAAAGACATTACAGGATCAGGAAGACTGTTTCTGGTACAAACCAGAGGCCCCGACTCAACATCCACAGAAGCCATAAGAATTTATATATACAGTTTATAGATGACATATCCAGTATTACATTGCTTTCACTTTCTACCAATGACAAAGAGTTTAAAAAGGAATGTGGTTTCGGAGGGAATATAGCTGCAGCCAAGAAATTTGGCGCTTATGTATATCGGGAGGCAAAGAAAAAAGGCCTTGAACATGTTATATTTGACAGGAGCGGCTATTTGTATCATGGTCGTATAAAGACATTAGCTGATTCAGTGAGAGAGGCTGGATTGAAATTTTAGGAGGCTATGTTGATAAATAAACAAAAGGTAAAAGACAAGCTTATAGAAAAGATTGAAGACTCGCGAGAGGAACAGTTTATAGAAAAGGTTATAACTGTTAATAGAGTCTCAAAGGTTGTTAAGGGCGGTAAGAGATTTTCATTTACTGCATTAGTGACAGTAGGTAACGGCGCTGGAAAAGTTGGCTGTGGATACGGCAAGGCTAATGAAGTCTCTGATGCGATACGAAAGGCTCTATCGAATGCTAAGAATAATTTGTTTGTAGTGAATCTGAAAGGAAAGACCATACCTCACCAAGTGTTAGGTCATTTTGGTGCAGGAAAGGTTCTTTTGAAGCCCGCATCTGAAGGGACTGGAGTTATAGCTGGTGGTACTGTGCGTGCCATATGTGACGCTGCGGGAATAAAGGATATACTTACAAAATCATTGGGTACGCAGAATCCGATTAATGTAACAAAGGCGACTTTAGAGGGGTTGAAACAGTTAAGGCTGGAACGGGATAAAACAGAATGAAAATCGAAGACTTAAGACCAGCAGTTGGTGCTAAGAAAAGAAGAAAGATAGTTGGCAGAGGGCCTGGTTCAGGTCATGGCAAGACATCTACCAGAGGTCATAAAGGGCAGATGTCACGTACTGGTAAAGGTATAACGCCTGGCTTTGAAGGGGGGCAGATGCCTTTAATAAGGAAGATGCCAAAAAGAGGCTTTAATAAAAGGCCGACTAAAGGATATCATATTGTCAATTTTGAAAAGCTTGCAAAATTGAAAAAACAAAGCTCCATAACGCCTGACTTATTGAAGGAAAAAGGCATAATTAAAGGTCCTGTGAATTTTGTAAAGATTTTAGGGGACGGCCAAATCAATGTCCCTATAACCATAAAAGCACACGCCTTTTCTAAAACCGCGCGCGAAAAAATTACTAGCGTCGGGGGAAAGTGCGAGATAATAGATTAGTTGCTAGTTAAGAAAGAAAGATATGTTTAAGGCCTTAGCTAATTCGTTTAAAATACCTGACCTTCGAAAAAAATTATTTATAACGCTTATTCTTCTTAGTGTTTATAGGATTGGCGCTTATATTCCGACCCCCGGAGTGAACGGGGCACAACTCATGCAGTTTTTTGAAAACGTGACCAAGGCACAGGGCGGGACATTATTTGGCATAATGAATATGTTTTCCGGAGGCGCATTGACACGTTTGACTATATTTGCGTTGGGTATAATGCCGTACATATCAGCTTCTATTATACTGCAACTTTTAGTTACTGTCGTGCCGCATCTCGAAAAATTGTCAAAAGAAGGCGAATCAGGCAGGCGTAAGATAATACAGTATACGCGTTATGGCACAGTGGTACTTGCTATCATTCAGTCATTTTTTATCAGTGTCTGGCTCGAAAACCCGGCCAGATTTCAAGGGCTTACAATAGTTGAGAACCCTGGTTGGGCGTTCAGATTTTTGACTGTTATTACTCTTACGACAGGGACTGCTTTTATAATGTGGCTAGGAGAACAGATCCAGGAGCGTGGGATAGGAAATGGTATATCTCTGATCATAACAGCGGGTATTATTTCCAGGTTGCCATCTGCTCTTTACCAGGTATTTGCGTTGGTTTCGCCTTTTGCGCCGGAAAAGAGGCAGATCAATATATTTACGATTGTCTTGATGTCCGCTATAGGTGTATTGGTAATCATCGCTGTTATTTTAATTACTCAGGGACAGCGGAGAATACCGGTGCAATATGCAAAGAGGATTATAGGGAGGAAGGTTTATGGCGGACAGAGTACTTATATACCATTGAGGGTAAACCAAGCAGGCGTTATCCCTATAATATTTGCTCAATCTTTGATATTGTTTCCCGCAACAATAGCAGGGTTTATACCAAATCCAGGGCTGCAAAGGATAGCACAATCTCTTGTGAGAGGCCAGGTCTTGTATACAGTTATATATAGTCTATTGATTATATTTTTTGCTTATTTTTATACTGCTATAACATTCAATCCTGCTGATGTAGCTGACAATATGAAAAAATACGGTGGTTTTGTTCCGGGGGTCAGGCCAGGGAAGCGTACTGCAGAATATTTTGATTTTATCATAACAAGGATTACCTTGCCGGGCGCGATATTCCTGGCTTTTATAGCGGTTTTTCCTGATATGCTGGGCGCGTGGTTAAAGATACCTTATTTAATAGCAAGCTTTTTTGGAGGGACTGCTCTTTTGATCGTAGTCGGAGTTATGTTAGATACGATGCGACAGGTTGAGTCTCAACTTTTGATGAGACACTACGAAGGGTTTATGAAAAAGGGAAGGATCAGGGGAAGAAGGTAGCGATTAGACTATGAGGATGGTTCTATTAGGTCCGCCAGGGGCAGGTAAAGGTACTCAGGCGAATATGCTTTCGGATAGAGAACAGTTTGAGCATCTTTCGACAGGCGATATATTGAGGGAAAATGTAAAGGAGGAGACTTTTATCGGTAAGAAGGCCCAGTCCTTTATGGAAAAAGGGGAACTCGTACCTGATGGCATGGTTATCGAGATGATGCTTGAAAAGATTAACTCAGGTGATAAAGGCAGAGGTTTTATACTAGACGGCTTTCCCAGGACCCTATATCAGGCTAAGAAATTGGATATTGAGCTTGATAGATTGAATTTACCTATTGATCTTGTAATATATTTCAGGACCAGCATTGACACGGTTATATTTAGACTTACAGGAAGGAGACTTTGCAAGGACTGCGGCGCTAATTATCATATTGTGAATATGCCACCCCGAGAGAAGGGGTTATGCGATAAGTGCGGCGGCGAACTTTACCTGAGAAAAGATGACAATAAGGAAACTATAGAAAAGAGGCTTGAGGTTTATAATACGCAGACGAAGGAACTGATAGATTACTATGGGGCAAAGGGGATACTGAAAGAGGTCTCAGGGGATTTGGAAGCGGATAAGGTCTACGAAAAGTTGAAAGATATACTGAAGAAAGAATGATAGATATAAAGTCTGAAGATGAGATAGCGCTTATTAAAAAAGCAGGCAGTATAGTAAGAGTTGTCCTTCAGGAAATTGAGAAGATTGCATTACCAGAGGTAACGACACGAGAGCTTGATAAGAAAGCAGAGATTATAATAAAAGATTTTGACGCAAAGAGCGCTTTTAAAGGTTACAAGGGATTCCCTGGTAACATATGCGCTTCAATAAATGAACAGGTTGTTCATGGTATCCCTGGTAAAACAAGGCTCAAAACAGGGGATATATTAAGTATTGACGTCGGAGTTGCAAAATGCGGATTTTACGCAGATGCTGCTTGTACGATAGAGATAGGGACTTCGGTTACTAAAGAGGCTAGAAGATTAATCAAGGTTACAGAAAAGGCCTTATCTGTAGGCATAGAAAAAGCAGTAGAGGGTAATAGGCTTTTTGATATCTCGCATGCGATACAGGAATATGTAGAAGGCCGCGGATATTCGATTGTACGGGATTTTGTAGGGCATGGCATAGGAAAAAAGATGCACGAGGAACCGGAAATACCCAATTTTGGCAAAGCCGGGACCGGGCCTAGATTGAAAAAGGGAATGGTCCTTGCTATAGAGCCAATGGTTAATGAAGGGAGATATGAGATAGAGATACTTAGCGATGGATGGACATCTGTGACAAGAGATAGAAAATTGTCGGCCCATTTCGAGCATACGGTTTGTGTCATGGATGGGGAGCCGATAATATTGACATAGAGGAATCGCTTATGCCAAAAGAAGATTCAATAGAAGTAGAAGGTACAGTTCTGGAGTCATTGCCAAATGCAATGTTCAGAGTAGAGTTGGAAAACGGTCATAAGGTGCTTGCCCATGTATCTGGAAAGATGAGGATGAATTTTATAAAGATCTTGCCGGGCGATAAAGTAAAAATGGAACTTTCGCCATATGATTTAACAAGGGGAAGGATAATATACAGGGTGAAATAAATGAAAGTCAAAGCGTCTGTAAAAACAGTTTGTGATAGGTGCAAGATTATCAAGCGTAAAGGCATCATAAGGGTGATTTGCACAGATCCGAAGCATAAGCAGAGACAAGGGTGATAAGGAGTACAAAATTATGGCTCGAATTGCAGGTATTGATTTACCAAAAGAAAAACGTATAGAGATAGCCCTGACTTATATTTATGGGATAGGACGTTCGTCTTCAGGCAAGATACTGAAATCCGCAGGTGTTAATCTTGATACAAGGGCCAAAGATCTCAAAGAAGAAGAGGTCTCGAGGATTGCCGCGGTTATACAAAAAGAATATAAAGTCGAGGGAGATCTAAGAAGAGATACTTCCCAGAATATAAAGCGGCTTATAGATATAGGATCTTATAGGGGTTTTAGACACAGGAGGTCTTTACCTGTCAGAGGGCAGAGGACAAAGTCGAATGCGAGGACTAGGAAAGGACCGAGAAAGACTGTTGGCGTGACTAGAAAAGGAAAGAGCCAGGCAGCAGCAGCTCCGGCAGAAGGATAACTTGTTATAAGGAGATGATACGATAAAGATCAAGTAGCAGCGGTGTAGCTTCTGACGTAAAATGATAATACGTCAGGAGTAGATTAGGTTATAGGTTGTATGATTTCACT
>Ga0180007_10005576_pt1 | contig 12640 bp, 8 predicted proteins | sample MM_PC_MetaG_FD_121122 | JGI IMG/M metagenome (GOLD analysis project Ga0180007, IMG submission 121122) | Groundwater microbial communities from the Aspo Hard Rock Laboratory (HRL) deep subsurface site, Sweden - MM_PC_MetaG | ecosystem: Environmental > Aquatic > Deep subsurface > Groundwater... | reverse complement strand
CCTGGTCTTCCATGTGCAGGAGCACCGGTTCAGCCTGCCGCGGATCGACGAGATCCGACGCGAACTGGGCCTGGTGGTCATGGGCTTCAACCTGCTGCCGCCCGCCTTCCAGGCTGCCTACCGCAGGAAGTTTCCCGGGGATCCGGGCATGGCCGATCTGGCGAACTGGGACATGCTGGAAGAAATGAACCCCGGCATGTTCCTCAACATGTACAATCTCTGGTTCCGCACCGAAAACTGAGCGCCTGTCGTCGTCTCCGGCGCAGGAGCTCGTCGGGCTTCAATGCCCCCGTTTCCGAGGACCCCGAGTGGTTTTGTGCCGCCGAAGACGACCAAGGCGGACAGGACGAATCCGACACCGGCAAGGCGGGCCGCAATCCGGACTGCCGGATTTCCTGCAACCATGGATACCGCATTCCAACATCGGCCGGAGACACGACGGACGAGCAGGGCCGGCGCGGCTTACCGATCCTCGACCACAGGCTTGAATAATCCGGCTTCATCAGCACCCCGCAAACCCGCATCATACAACCGCTCGTCGACCGGAGAGAGACCAGCGATCATCCTCGGCGTCAGCAGGGAATAGCTCCGGATCGAATCGGTCCGGTCCGCGATGCGCTCCATCGACTCGTCGCTGGTCATCCAGTCGAACGCGTCGTACGCCTCCAGATTCAAGGGCACGGTATAGCTCCGCAGGGTCTTTTCGCGTTCGACGTTGTAGTACTGCTCGAAATACGACATGACAAGTTCACGCAAACTCCGGAATACCGGCTCCCGGAAACGCAGGCCCGCGAAGTTCGATTTGGCGATCGCCCCCCAATGGCCGTCCCGCCTGAACAGGGACAGCAGATGATCGTCATCACGGCCATCCGGGAGCATGTCCAGGATCAGGGGAGGATGGCCGATCCGGCGTAGGGCCGCCGCCGCGAACAAGGCGCCGTCGAAGCAATGCGCGACCCGGTCCCGGAGCACCTTCAACGGGCAGCGGTAGACTGGTTCGCTGCTGTAGGGGATCGAATCGAGAAATCCCTGGATCCTGGCGGGGGTGCTCAGTTCGGCGATCACTCGCCGCTCCGGAGCTGTCAGCGCCTTGATGAAGGAATCGGTTCCGGACATTCAGACCTCCGGCTTCCAGCCCGCGACGTGGGTCGACCGTGCCGCGGCATGCCTGCGATGAAGGATTGCGACAGACCAGTCCGGCATATCGGCTCGGGCATCTGCACGCTGTTGCCATTCTGCACGTGGCCCGTACCGACATGCATATTTACGATGCGTTGAGCTGCGGGTGGATCTGGCGCGGGCCTGGCGAATGCCAGGGCCGAGGCGGGGCCGACCATCGACTCGAACGTCCCGTAATACGGTGAACCCACTACCCTTCCCACATCGCATCTCTATCGCGGCTCTATACGATACCACCAGCTCTCTCCGCCATCTGATGGCATGTAGACCGACCGGCCGTCGTTGAAGATCTTATCCTTGTCGCCGTTGCATGTTGAAAGGAGGATATACTCCTCGGTCACTTCGGCAACCGAGTCGTAGATGACTCCGCTCTCGATGACACACTTCCCGGGGCTGAACAGGCTTTCGTCGATCTGCAGGGGAACTTCTTCGACTGCAGATTCCGAACCCTCCCGAAACATCGAGTAGTCCAGTACGATCTCGGGACCACCGGCCCCTACCTGGCGCAGTCGCAGGTTCTGCTTCCTTGCGATTCCACGATCGGTATAACAGACCTGGGATGCACCGCAGTAGATGTTTGCCGATGCGCTGTCTCCGGCCGCCGAAACGACGAAGTAGTGAGAGTCGGTCCAAATCGTGTAGGCGCCACCTTCAGACACCCACACGCCCGCACGCATCGCGCGAAGCCGCTCGCCTGTTGTCGGAGTGCGGGAACATGACGCGACCGAGAACAACGCGACGGCTATCAGACCTACGAGAACAACTTTCCTCATATCTCCCTCAAATCCGTATAACGCTGCGCATCGGGCGCAGCGAGCCTTGCGGGCCGACGCCTGCATGCGCTTCGGCGGTCGGCCTTCGCAAGCATCGACCCGCACATCACTTCTCGTCAAGCCCGAGGAACCGCACCGCATTGTTGTAGAAGATGTCGCGCTTCTCCTCTTCGGTCAGGAAAGCGGCTGATTCGATCCCTTCCACTGCCATTCCGATGGCCTCGGGCCACACCATCTGGTCTGACCCGAAGAGCAGCCGCCTGCCGAAGCCGGCGCGGACGAGCTCCCGCATGTAGCTGTGGAATTCCTCTCGAGGCAGGATCCAATTGATCGTCGCGAGATCGACGTAGACCTGCGGGTACACCGACAGGATTGCCTTCGTTTCCTGAAGGTACGGGGCCCCGCCGTGCATCAGGTAGATGCGCAACCGTGGGTGGCGAATGAGCACTTCCTCAACGAGGATAGGGTTTCCGAGCGTCACGCGGAAATTCGGGCAGCACGGGTCGTACGGCGTTCCCGGGGGGCCAATCCCCGTGTGGATCCCTACTGGGATATCCATTTCTTCGGCGAGCGCGTAGTAGGGCTCCATGCAAGGGTCGTTCGGCGCCATGCCTCTGTGTTGCAGGATCAACTCGCCCAGAACGTGCACGCGACCCGCTTGTATTTCGGCGCGAAGTCTCGCGAGGTCAGGAAGGGGGCTCGCCTCGTCCACGAACGCGCCAACCATGATCCTGTCCGGCGCGGCCTCACGCCAACGACCGATTGTTTCCGGTGGCCCGCTGGCGACGGCCTTCACGATGTTGTAGCGCTCGAGCTCCGCCAAGGACATGTCGCGAAGTTCGGCGCTCGTTCTCGCGGCGGACGGTCGCCCGGTGACGGGATTCACTGCGGGTGGCTCTCCGTCATCCAGGTGGAAGGCATGAAGATGCATGTCGATGATGGGTGGCCTGCGGCTGTCGATGCTCGTCTGGGCCACCGCGGGGTCCAAGCAAATCGCAGCCACCACAAGCAGGAATACTAGCGCAGTCAATCTCTGCATGAGATCCTCCATCAAGTGCGTGAACCCGCCGCCGACTTCAGCCGGGGCTGAACGAACCGCCGAACGTTGGCTTCAGGTGCAAGAGTCGGTTGGCGCGGACTTGGCGCAAGCCAAGTACGTGACAAGCGGCTTCATCGGCCGTAAGCATTGTCGGGCTAGCCCTCCACATGGCATACCGCGCGTTCATCTCGTTCGACTGACTAGAAAGGCGATTAGAAGAGCCATTACGCCTGGCGCAGCTACCATCACGGTGAGCGGCCATCCCCCATTGAACCGGCCACCCAGGCTGGCCACGAGGCCCGATCCTGCGGCGCCTGCAATGGAAACCCAGATGTAAGCCGTGAATTTGTTCGGGCCTCGCCCGGGTTCGTTGTCCACTTCCCTCACTCCTTCGAATCGTCGGGTTAATTTTGGCTTCACCTGCAAGCGCGACTGGCGCGGCTTGTGCGCCAGCACAAGGCGTGACAGGCGCGATTGACACCGGCGGAGGGATCTCGGGCGCAGATTCACCGACCACAGCCTATCGAGGTCCCCTGAAGTTGATCTGCGCCGATCAAAAATGGTAGAATCGTCGCCTGCCTGGGCACCTGGAAGCGGGAATATGCGGCTGAAATTCCTATTCCCTCCCAGAACGCAGATAGCTCGTTACCGGCCTATGCTGAAATCGGCATAGGCCACGATCGGAAGATCGGACACCCAGGAGAGGCGGGGCGTCGGACCGCGCGTAATTCCTGCGTAACACCCGTTTGCGAAGCTGGTTTCTGCAAGGCCCTGATAGTCGCGGGAGAGGCATCGACGGCCGATGCCCCCGCCGGAGAGGGCCGGGAGGGATAGCAATGAATTCTACGAGAATCGTCGTGATCGCGGTGATCGCCGGGTTCTGTTGCGCCGGAACCGCCGGCGGCGAGGCATGGGACGTCACCGAGGACTGGAGCGACACGCAGAACCCGAATGGCGTCTGGTCCTATAACGCCGCCGTCGGAGATCCGCTCACGGTCCACCAGGAGGACTACGGCCTCTGGGAGGGCGATCCGCCCCAGCCCGCCTGGGCCTTCAATCCCGTGAGCGTCGGCGGGGCCCACCTGCCGAGCTTTCTCCGGTGCACGGACGACGTGACCGGAGGGGGGCTGGACTATCCAATCGGAAAGATCTTCATCCATGGGAACGATGTCTGGAACTCGCCGCCCGTGTATCAGAACGAAAGGGCAAACGTGGCGTGGACGAGCCCAATGGAGGGGGAGGTCGTGATCTCTGGCGGCATCTGGCATCCGAATCCGGGGATCGGGCGGGACGTGGACTGGGAGATATGGCGGAACCAGACGCGTCTGACCGCCGGGACGATCGGTTACGACGATCCTTACTCGTCGGGCTCGATGATGCCGTGGAGCGAGGGATCAGGGGGCGAGGGCGCCCTCGGTGTCGCGGTGGAAGTCGGAGACGAGGTCCGGCTGGAGATCCTCTGGAACCAGAACTTCGTCGCCGCCTACTTCGCGGGGGTCGACTTCCGTATCGAGGAGACCGCGACGGACGTCTCTACCCTGCCGGGACTTCCGGTCTCCCTCGTCCTGGAGCAGAACCAGCCGAACCCGTTCAACCCGGTGACGACGATCCGTTACGGCCTCTCCCTCCCGTCGGAGGTCTGGCTGGGCGTATACGATATCGCCGGCCGGCGCGTGCGGATCCTCCGAGGGGGTGGGGAGGAGACAGCCGGATTCCACGAGGTTCTCTGGAACGGGTGGGACGACTCGGGGAGACCGGTCTCTTCGGGGACCTACTTCTATCGGCTCATTGCCGACGGTCGGTCGGAGGCGAGGCGCATGACCCTGGCACGATAGTGTTCATCGGTGCCCCCTTCATCGGATTGTCTCTTGGCTGTCAAGCGAGAACATCACCAGCGGGCCGTGCCGTCCCGGTCCTGGCCCAGCCAGGACCGGGACGGCACGGAACGGCTTGTGCATGTAGTGCCAGGTTTTGCCATCTCATTCTACAGTTATGACTACCTTTCCTCGGGCATGACCTTGATTCAGATACCGAAAGGCTTCAGGGGTCTGACTGAGCGGGTACGTTCTGTCGATGACGGGTGTGACCTCTCCGGCCTCAATGAGCTTCTTCAGAACAACCAGGTCCTCGTTTTTCGGAATCGAAAGAAACAGGCGTACCTTCTGGCGGGCGAACACCGACAACAAGAGCGCCTTAGCAATGTAACCCAGGCCGCCATTGCCGCTGTTCGGTATTAGAGTCCCTTGGGGAGAGAGCGCGCGCCTGCAGTCTGAAAACGAACGGTTCGCTACATTATCGAGGATAAGATCGTAGCGATGGCCGCTGAGCGTGAAGTCCTCTTCGGTGTAATCAATGACATGGTCCGCGCCGATCGCACGGACCATGTCCACGTTCCTGGTGCTGCAGACGCCGGTCACCTCAGCTCCGAACGTCTTGGCAATCTGCACAGCGAATGTGCCCACACCCCCCGACGCACCATTAATCAAGACCTTGTGCCCTGGCTGCACCCTCCCCGCATCCCGAAGACCATGGAGGGCGGTGAGCGCTGACATAGGAACGGCGGCGGCTTGCTCAAGCGTTAGACTGGTCGGCCTCGGCAGAAGCTTGTCTTCTGCAGTACACACATACTCGGCACAGGTGCGGCCACACTCACCGAAGACTTCGTCACCTGGTTGAAACCGGGTCACGTTCTTACCGACCGCCACAACATGCCCTGCCACATCGTATCCCGGAACATGGTTCTTGGGATTGGGCCACCCGGTAAACAAGCGCACGAGGTACGGCACGCCTCTCATAATAAAGTAGTCGCCTGCATGGAGAGCAGCTGCATGAACGCGAACCAGCACGTCGTCATCCCTCTTGACAACCGGTGTAGCGATTTCCCTGAGTTCGAAGACATCCGGTGAACCATAGTGATTTTGAACGATCGCCTTCACGGGCACTCCTCGAAGCGCGGGGTGATTCGGTCTTGCTGCGTTGGTCCTCCAGAATCTATCAATCTTATAAGATCTTGTGACGTTGGCTTCAGCTGCGAAGTCGATTGGCGCGGCCCTGGCCCCGCCAGGAGCGTGACAAGCGGCTTTGACAGGTGGAGGCCTCATAGGTGTTAGGCAGTCTTCCGGAGGACCCTATAGCTCAGAATCGTAGTCCGACCACAAGACCACAGCACTGACCAACGGGTTTCTCGAAATCCAGGGTCAAACCAGCGATTTCCACCGCTTGCCAGCGCTCCCTTTGGCCTGCCACCAGCCCGATAAGAGTGCCGACGGATCCCAGGAACGCCGCCAATACCCCAGCCTTGGCCTCGGCCTTAAACGACAGCATGCCAGGCTGGTCATCGCCGGACGCAAAGCCTACGAGAGCCCCAAGGCCTGCACCCACGCCAAATCCGACCAAAGCCCCCTTGCCTCGGCCAAATGGACGAACACTTTCTTCGAGCTTAACCATGTCGTCTCGCAAGACCACCAATAGGGGTTCGTTCGCAGCTGTCCTAAATACGAATGCCGAGTCAGTTGCTTCGGCGAGAATGCCGGTAACTTGTCGAGTGCGAAAGCTGTCGGATGAACGGTCGACGATTGTGGCGCGGGCTCGCAGGCCAGGCTGAACTTCCGACCATTCCCCAGCGAGAGCCATCCCACCTGCGGCACAAATGACGAGAAACATGAACAGAATCGTAGGAAATATTCCCGCCTTGGGCACGTCGGCTCCCTTAGAACGAGTTACTCAATATCTGCCTAACGAAAAGGATTGTATCCGGAGCGTCCAGCAAACGCCGGAAGCACCAGGAGCGAGACAGATGCCGTATTCGAAGACCCCGAGGCGGTCCGGATACAATCTGTTGGACATAACCGCGGCCAACTATGGGGATTGTATCGCCACGAGGAGCCTGTGGCGAGTGATTTGTAGGAGCAGGTCCCGTCTGCCGGCCTTGTGCTGGGGGCCACAGTGCGGTTCGATCTGTAGTGGGACACCGGCACGGCTGGCCCTGCTGCCAGGGCCTCGGTGAGCCGGACAAACGCCGCCATCCCCGTCTCTGAACCGGACAGCAGAACCTAGTTCTCTCATGCCGCCCTCCTGTGGCTCTTGTTCCTGGCGACACTACAAGGCGGCGAACGAGCAGTCACCACCGCAGCGATGTCCCCGACTCTCAGCAACCGCCCTTGACGACACACTGGGCAACGGGTCCATCTGGCCGTGTCCAGGTTCCCGTCCTGCACGGCGCCATTGCCGCAGGCTTCGCCCTGGCTGTCTCTTCCGGCCAGCAACCGGCGACATCGGGCGAGCTTCTCGGTCTTGGCCCGGTTGGCCAGCAGCCCGTACTGCCGGATACGCTGAAACCCCTTCGGCAGGACGTGCAGCAGGAAGCGTCGGATGAACTCGTCAGCGGCGAGGGTCATCACCCGCTGCTGGTTGTCATGGCGGTAGTCCTTCCACTGGAACCGCACCGTGGCGTTGTCGATGCTCAGGATCCGCCGGTTGGAGATGGCCACGCGATGGGTATACCGGGCCAGGTAGCGCAACACCTGCCTGGGGCCACCGAACAGTGGCTTGGCGTAGACGACCCACGGCTTGGCTCGCAACGTCGCCAACAGTGACTGCCACCGCTCCGGTTCGGCGAGTGCGGCCTGTTCGCCGTGGAACTCCAGCTTCTGTTGCTGTCGGGCCTGCTGGAGAAAGCGCAGGAAACACCCCCGGAAGAACCGTCTGAGCACGGGCACCGGCAGAAAGTAGCGTTTCCGCGAAGCAACCCACTGCTGCCCGTCCAGCGAGAGGCCTCCACCAGGAACCACGCAATGCACGTGCGGGTGGTGGTGCAGGTTCTGGCCCCAGGTGTGCAGGACCGCCAGAAAGCCGATCTCCGCTCCGAGGTGCCGTGGATCCCGTGCGATGGCCGCGAGCGTCTGCGACACCGCCCGAAACAGCAGGCCGTACAGCAGGGCGGCCACCAGGCGAGGCGGTCCGTGGAGCTGCCCCAGCAGGAGCCCCACCTCGGCCTTCGACAGCACCGTGGGCAGGCGTTGCGGTCTCTTCGCCCGCACGAGGCCGTCGAGCCAGGGCAACTCGATCTCCAGCACGTGTCTGTAGAGGAACAGCAGGGCGCTCAGCGCCTGATTCTGGGTCGAGGCGCTCACGCGACGCCTGACGGCGAGATGGGTGAGGAAGGCCGTCACCTCTTCGGCGCCCATTTCCTCCGGGTGTCGCAGACCGTGGAACCTCACGAAGCGGCGGACCCAGTCCACGTAGGCGCGCTCGGTGCGGCGGCTGTAGTGGCGGGTGCGGATGGTGTGTCGGATGCGGTCCAGCAGCCGGGGGCGAAGCGTATCCCTGTCGCTTTCCATGCGTGCGTCTTGGCAAGATGCGGGCCGGCATCTTCTCCGGGATGGCGTCTACGGCGGCGCGGGCGAAGAACCGGCCTACGAGCCGAGCCGGTATCCGAGACCCAGCCCCGGCCGGTCCGATCCCACCAGCCACCCGTCCTCGAGCGTCACGGTCCCGGCCGTCGGATCGTCCAGCAGGTCGAGGTGTCCGTCGAGGTCGGCGTAATGCACGTTGCGCCTGGCCAGCGCGTACTGCAGGCCCGCTGCGATGCCCAGGGCGGCCTCGTCCATGCATCCCACCATCACCTCGAGGCCGGCGGCCTGGGCCACGGCGTCGATCTTCAGCGCCTGGCTCAGTCCGCCCACCTTCATGAGCTTGACGTTGATCATGTCGGCCAGGTCGTTCCGGGCGAGGCGGAAGGCGTCGCGCAGGGACATGAGGCTCTCGTCGGCCATGATGGGCAGGGACGAGCCGGCGGTGACGCGGCCGAGCTGGTCGAGCTCGTCGCGCGGCGTGGGCTGCTCGATGAGCTCGAGCCTGGCCGTGCGCACCGCCGCCACGAAGGCCAGGGTCTGCTCGACCGTGAAGCCCTGGTTGGCGTCGAAACGCAGCTCGGCGCCCGGTCCGAGCGCCTCGCGCACCTTCAGCACGCGCTCGGCGTCCAGGTCGGGATCGACGCCGCCCTTGATCTTGAGGCAGCGGAAGCCCTGCGCCGCGTACTTGCGCGCCCGGGCCACCGTCTCGCCGGGCGGCAGGATGCCGATGGTCACGCTGGTGCGGATGCGCGTGCGGTGGCCGCCGAAGAGCCGCCAGAGCGGCAGGCCCGCGCACTGCCCTACGAGGTCCCACAGCGCCATGTCCACGGCCGCCTGGGCCGAGGGACGGCCGGCGAGCAGGGGCGCGACCTTGTCGAGCACGGCCGCGGGGCGCAGCGAGTCCTGTCCCACCAGCGCGGCGGCCACGTCGCCCTGCAGCACGGCCAGGGTGTCCTCGGGGGTCTCGCCGGTCACCGGCAGGTCGGGCGCCGCGCAGCCCCAGCCCACGTAGCGCCCGGTGTCCACGCTCAGGAATATGTTGGTGGCCGTGGTCACCGTCTCGTAGGCGATGGTGTAGGGCTCGGCCAGGGTCATGTCCACGCGCCAGGCGTCGACCTTGCGGATCCTCATGTCAGTACCGCCGTTGATGGATCTCGTCGAGGGTCAGGCTCTTGAGGTCCTCGACGAAATCAACGAGGTTGCGGACCATCACCTGCCACATGCGGTGGCCCTTTTCGGCGCTGGCCCGCGTGGGGTCGCCCATCACGCCGTTGGGAGAGATGCGGGCCGTGTAGGCGTTCCACGTGACCGCGCGCAGGTTCGTGAAGTCGAGGTAGCGGCTCGAGAAGCGCGGCACCGACGGGGCCGCGCGGTCCATGTGCACCAGTTCCGGGCGCAGGGCCAGGGTGGTGCTGGTCTCGATCTCGCCGGCGTGCACGTCGTTGTCCGTCTCGGCGAGCGCGTTGATGTCCACGTCGCTGGTCTCGCCCGATTCCACGCAGGTGAAGATGCGGGCGTCGCGGTTGATCATCTGGGCCGCGAAATGCAGGGCCGGCCCGTTGCCGCCGTGGCCGTTGACGATGACGAGCTTGGTGGCCCCGCAGCGGGCGGCGCCCATGCCCACGTCGTAGACCAGCTGCGCCATGGTCTCGTTGCGCATCGACAGGGTGCCGACGAAGTCCTCGTGGTGGTACGACACCCCGTAGGGGATCAGCGGCAGCACCAGCGGCTTGGGGTCGGTGCAGGAGGCGGCCACCCGGCGTGCGAGCCAGTCGGCGTCGAAGGCGTCGACGTCCAAAGGCAGGTGGGGACCGTGCTGCTCGATGGCGCCCACCGGCAGGAGCACGATGTCCGTCTCGTGGAAACGCTGCTCGGCCTCGGGCCAGGTCAGCTCGGCCAGCAGCCACGGCTGCCTGTTCTCCGACGCCGCGCCCCGCCGGCGGTTCTCGAATGGCGACAGCGTATTGAAGTCGGGCTCGTCGAAGGGATCGCAGGGCAGCCACACGCGGCCGTGCCGTATCACGGCGCCGTCGGCGTGCTGCAGGCAGAGGCGCAGCACCGGTCCGCGCAGATCGCTGGGCATGGTGCCGAGCGGGGCCCGGTCCTTGTCCAGGCGGACCTGCAGGACCTCCGGATGCGCGTCCGGGAGCGGCTCGTCGGTCCGCCACAGGCCGCGCTCGTGCAGCATCAGGATCATCTGGTCGGAGCCGGCGCTCTCCTGCTTGACGTCGTGTCCGTGCAACGCCTGCAGGGCGTCCTCGATCTGCTTCGGCGCATACCCGCAGCGCTGGGGGTCGGCGCCCAGGGCCGCCAGCATGCCCACGATGCGCCGGCACTTCTCGCACTTGCCGCAGGGCAGGACGCGATCGCTGTCCTCGTCCTTGTGCGCGGCGTGGCAGGACACCTGGAGCCGCTGCAGGTCGGGATAGCGCTCCACCAGGATCTTCTCGATCAGCAGCTCCGAGAGATGGCGCAGCAGGGAGAACTGATGCACCCGCCAGCTCTTGCGCTGGAAGTAGCGGCTGAGCGCCAGGTCGAACCAGCGGCTCTGGTCGTAGAGCCCGTCGTAGTGGGTCAGGCCCCTGTGGCGGACCCGCCTGCTGGTGTCGAACTCGTCGCCGATCACCAGGCGGTCGATGCCGCGCTTGCGCAGCAGCGGCAGGGCGCCGAAGAGGAACACGGCCACGGTCCACAGCCGGACCGGGTAGATGTCGGCCCGCACCTTGGCGAAGTCCGGCCGGACGAAGGGCAGGCGGCGCAGCATCCAGCTGAAGACGCGGTCGCAATCGGTCCAGACGCGGCCGGTGTCGGGAACGTGCTCCCGGAAATGGCGGTGGGCGTTGAGGGCCGTGAACCAGTGGCGGCCCGATTCGTTGACGAAGACCGGGTGCGTCTCGACCCCCAGTTCGGCGAGGAGGCCGTAGCTCAGCAGGCTGTCCTTCCCCCCGCTGGACAGGACGCAGCAGGCGCCGCGCTCCCCGCCCCAGGACGCCTGCCGATCCTCCGCGACCGCGTCGGGAAAGACCAGCTCGGCGCGCGACGCTTCGCCAGCCCTGACCACGGGCAGCTTCGTCGCCGGCTCCACGAGGAAGGGGTTGGGCTTGAGGAACCTGTTCACGTAGATCTCGCGCGACGTGTTGGCGGCCATGTCTGCCAGGAAGCGGCGGTCGCGCTCGTCGAAGGCTCCATGCAGCACCATGCGGCGGCAGAACAGGCCGTAGTTGAGGGCGACCTGGGCGAGGATCAGGGAGGCCAGGTTCCGGTCGACGGGGTCGTCCGGATCGAGGACGTCCTCCTCCCAGGCGTAGCTCAGCTTCACGCTCTCTGTGCCCTCGGGGCGGACCACCGTGTACTGCGCGCTGATGCGCCGCGCCTCGATCCGCGCCGGACCCACCTCAAGACGGTCCCAGACCAGCAGCGGCGCCAACGGGTTGTCGGACATCACGCACTCCTCTCCGCGGCGGCCGCGCGCAGGGGTTCCAGGACGCCCACCAGTCCCGAGGCGCCGTCGGCCAGGACGTCGAAGGCGGGCAGGCCCGTCTGCCCGGTGATGGCCGCGCAGGCCGCCGGGATCCCGGCGGCTTCGAGACCCTCGTGGTTCACGGTGACGGCCACCACCGGCCGGCCCGAGATCAGCTCCACGGCGCGGATCTGCGTGGGCAGGTCGTGCATCGCGAAGCCCGGGAAGCCGTCGTACTCCCGGCGCGCCGGCGCGTGCTGCATGACGACGGCCTGGGGCCGGCCCGCCGCCAGCAGCTCGAAGCCCCCGGGGTAGGCGGGATTCATGAGACTGCCCTGGCCCTCGAGCACGATCGCCTCGGCGTCGCTCTCCCGCCAGCAGGACCACACCGCGTGCTCGATCTCGCCGGCGACGAAGTCGTTGATCAGCGAATCGAGGATGATGGCCCGGCGGGCGCCCTGCAGCCAGGCGGTCTGGCCGGTGCCCACCAGCTCGGCGCGGCGGCCGGCCTCGCGCCAGGCATCGACCAGCAGCCAGGCGGTGGTGCGCTTGCCCACGGCGGAATCGGTGCCCAGGATGGCCACGCGGAAGGCCGCCACCTCGTCGATGCGGCCGTCGAAGAAGTGCAGTTCGGACCGCGGCGGCGTGCGGCGCACGTCGCGGATCTGCGCGCCGTATTCGCGGGCCAGGGCGGAGAACTCCGGATCCTCGGACAGGAAGTCGTGCAGGCCGCTGTCCACGCCGAGACCGGCCCGCAAGGCGTCGGCCACGTCCTTTCGGGCCGCGCCGGGCAGCCGCCCGCCGTCGGGCGCCAGTCCCACCACGAAGTGGGTGG
>Ga0180007_10005573_pt1 | contig 12645 bp, 17 predicted proteins | sample MM_PC_MetaG_FD_121122 | JGI IMG/M metagenome (GOLD analysis project Ga0180007, IMG submission 121122) | Groundwater microbial communities from the Aspo Hard Rock Laboratory (HRL) deep subsurface site, Sweden - MM_PC_MetaG | ecosystem: Environmental > Aquatic > Deep subsurface > Groundwater... | reverse complement strand
TTATGAAATTGCTCCATGCCACCTTTCTGGGGCAATCAAAGCATTCCAGGCCCAAAGGTTCCATACATGAGGTGCCTTGGACGATGTGGCTGCCTTGTATCGTGTTAGGCGCGTTATGTATCGTATTCGGTATTTTCGCCATCCAGATTCCCCTAAGATACTTTATCTTCCCCGTCATGGCAGATGCAGCTACTTTGGAAAGAGGGGTTGCCGGGGCGTCAGTCTTATTTATTTTTATCGGTCTGCTTACAGGGCTCTTTTTGGTAAAGGCCAAGAGTGCCCGGAGATTAGTGCGCGAGGACGCCTCTTGTGGCGTGGGAGGGGAAGAAGCAGCCCACTTGGAAGAAAAGAGAGTTACGGGAAGCGATTTTTATGCCACGATAAAGGAATTAGGTTTTTTAAGGCGGGTCTACCGCGCGGCAGAAGCGGGATCATTTGATATCTATGAACAGGGAAAATCTGTGGTCTTTGGGTTGGGAAAGTTCCTTCAATATCTCCATAACGGGATCTTGCCTACGTATCTGGTCTGGACGCTTTTGGGGATGATAGGATTATTTTTTATTCTTTTTAGATAACATGGAACTGCATATCCTTCTTATTTTTATGATTGTTTCGGCGCTCGTCGCCATTGAGGTCAAGGACCTGCTCTCAAGCGTCATTGCCGTCGGGGCAACCGGTTTTGCGTTATGTTTGGCCTTCCTCGTTCTCAAGGCGCCGGATTTAGCGATCACGCAATTGGTGGTGGAGATCCTTTGTTTGATTATCTTAATCCGCGCCACCATTAGAAAAGACATCCCGTTGGCCATTGAAGGGCGCTGGATCTTCAATACTGTTGCTACCGTGGCATTTATTGTGGTCTTCCTTTTCTTCGCGCAGCTTGCGTTAAAGGAATTACCTGCGTTTGGCTATCCGATAATGGCGGTGGTGAAACGCTATCTCCAGGAGGGACTGGCGCAGACCGGTGCGGTAAACCTTGTCTCAGCGGTCATTTTGGACTTCCGTGCCTTTGATACTCTTGGGGAAGCAACGGTCTTGTTTACTGCAGTAATAGGCATTATGGCGGTATTGCGCCGCCCAGGCAGAAAAAAGGAAAGATGAAAAAGGCTCTCCTCGATAACCCCCGCTGCGGCATGTCGGTAATCGTCAAGACGATAACGCGCTTGACCGTGGGGCTGATACTTTTATACGGCATTTATATCGTATTGCATGGGCATCTCTCCCCGGGAGGCGGTTTTGCCGGAGGAGTGATTATTGCACTTTCCTTTGTGCATCTTATGCTTGCCTTTGGTAAGGATTTCGCGATTACTAAATTTTCTCCCAATTTGGCATCGTATCTGGAGAGCGTCGGTGCTCTTATGTTTCTGGCGATTGCGCTCGTAGGATTTTCCGGAGGGGCTTTTTTTAGGAATATCTTGAGTAAGGGCACGCCGTTTAGCTTATTCAGTGCCGGGACTATCCCCTTAAGTAACATCGCCATCAGCCTTAAGGTAGGGGTAGGGTTATTTGCCATATTTCTGGCGTTGGTCATATTGGAGAAATCGAAAGAGGAAGAATGACCCTTTATTTATTGTGTCTTTTATTATTTTGTATCGGCCTCTACGGCGTCTTGCGTAAACGCAACTTAGTCAAGATGATCGTCGGTCTGGGGATTATTGAATATTCGATGAACCTCTTTTTTGTACTCTTGGGGTACCGTGTGCACGGCCGGGCTCCTTTGGATGCGCGTAACCAGGATATCCTCAATATGGTCGACCCTCTGCCGCAGGCCTTGGTATTGACTTCGATCGTGATCGGATTAGGGGTCATGGCGTTGATCATTGCGATCGCCATACGCATTTATGAGAAGTACGGGACGTTCGATATCACCAAAATAAAAAGGCTTAAGGGATAGAATATGAATAACACGCTCATTCCTTTCTTTGTCATTATTCCGTTAGCCAGCGCGTTCTTGATTTCATTTATCGGGAAATTCGCAAAGCGAATCATTATCGATGCGCTCTCGTGCGTATCATACCTGCTTCTTTTTGTTTTCTCGCTTTATGCGGTATCGCTTACGCATGGGGCAGGCGGGATGCCGCTGGTATATACCGTCGGAGGATGGGCCCCTCCTTTTGGCATTAGTATGGTCTTGGACGGCTTAGCCAGCTTCATGCTGGTGACCGTCAATCTGATCGCGCTATGTGTGATTATTTTCTCCCTGCGGTATATGGAAAGGTATACCGGCAAGCCTAAGTTCCATACCCTCTTTGCCTTGATGGTCGCGGGGATGAATGGGGTGATTGTTACCGGTGACTTGTTCAATCTCTATGTATTCTTAGAGATCGCTTCCCTCAGCAGTTATGCGCTGGTGGCTTTCGGTACGGAGGCGGAAGAGTTGGAGGCGTCCTTTAAATATGCGATTATGGGTTCAGTGGCGGCTTCATTCATATTTATCGGTATCGCGTTCCTCTACGGCTTTACCTCTACTTTGAATATGGCGGATATGGCACATGTCTTAAGTAATAAGCCCGCTACGTGGGTCATTCCTTTTGTATCGGTACTCTTCTTTATGGGCTTTGGTTTAAAGGCCGCACTGGTGCCGTTCCACGCCTGGTTGCCGGATGCGCATCCTTCGGCACCTGCGTCGATTTCAGCGATGCTCTCGGGGGTATTGATCAAGACCCTCGGCGTCTATGCGTTGGCCAGGATCTTCTTTAATGTATTCGGGATTACCCCGCAGCAATCATCGGTCCTGATGTTTCTCGGCGCACTCTCTATGTTAGTCGCCGTGGTCTTAGCGCTTTCTCAATGGGACCTTAAGAGATTATTAGCGTACCATTCTATCAGCCAGATCGGATATGTAGTATTGGGTATCGGCCTGGCAACCCCCCTAGGCATATTAGGAGGATTGTTCCATCTTTTTAACCATTCCGTATTCAAGTCGCTGCTCTTTTTGAATTCAGGGGCAATCGATTATGTGGTACATACCCGCGATCTTAAAGAGATGTCGGGACTTAAAGAGAAGATGCCGGTGACCGCGCAGACGAATCTGGTGGCCTCGTTGTCTATAGCCGGAATCCCGCCGTTTAACGGTTTTTGGAGCAAGCTCATCATTATCTTTGCCTGCATCCAAAGTGGCCATGGTGGATATGCCATCGCGGCAGTGGTAGGCTCTCTTTTAACCTTAGCCAGTTTCATGAAGGTACAAAAATTTGCGTTTCTCGGAGAGTTGAAGGAGAAGAATAAGAATATACGCGAAGCGCCTTTGAGCATGACGGTGGCGATGGTGGTGCTGGCAGTTATTTGTATAGGAGGGGGGTTCTTGTTGCTTCCTTCTTTTAGGTTCTTTATTAGTGAAGCAGTGCAGGTATTGCTGAACGGTAACGAGTACTCCTCGTTAGTCTTAGGGGCAGTGGGAAGATGAAGAATAAAATCGTTCTGTTTTTAGTCGGATATGTGGTGTGGATATTATTGAGTTGGCCTCTTGATCGCGCGCACGCCTATGTTGGCGTGGTGGTGGTAGGATTGGTGGCGTTTCTTACCGGAGATCTTTTTACCCGCAGGCCGCACCACTTCTTGCACGTTACGCGATACCTGTGGTTTGGGTGCTATGTCCCTTTATTCTTATGGGAGTGTCTGAAGGCAAACATCGATGTGGCATTGAGAGTGTTGAGCCCACACTTACCCATTAATCCGGGGATTGTCAAGGTAAAGACTACGCTTAAATCTGATACCGCGCTTACTTTTTTAGCGAACTCCATTACCCTTACTCCGGGGACCTTATGCGTCGATATCGATCAGAAAGAAGGGGTCTTGTATATTCATTGGATTGATGTCCGTTCTTCAGAGGTAGAAAAGGCTACCCAGTTAATAGTGGAGAGATTCGAAAAACCTCTTAAAAAGATTTTTGAGTGATGAATAGGAAAAAAACGAATTATGTCAGCTGGTTCTTAGGGGCGGCACTGCTCTGTGGTGTGCTTTGGGTGGTTACCCGCTATAGCCTGCCTTCGTTATTGGAGTGGCAGTCACCGTTTCTTTCTCGGTGCTTCTTTGTGCTCATGGTCTGCTTCGGGTTATGTCTTATCAGGCTTTTACGAGGACCGACTCCCGCTGACAGGGCCGTTGCCGTGGATACCTTAGGTATTTTAATTGTAGGTTTCTGTGCTATTTTAAGTATTCCCACCGGAAGGGACTGGTATCTTGACATCGCGATTGCCTGGGCATTGCAGAGTTTTATCGGAGCGTTAGCGTTAGCAAAGTATTTGGAAGGGAGAGGGTTTGATGAGTAATATTGTGGGCTATGCCTGCATTGTGATCGGCCTGGTTTTCGATATTTTTGGGTGCATAGGGTTAATTCGCCTTCCCGATGTCTATAATCGCTTACAGGCAACCACTAAATGCGTTACCTTAGGTACCTGCAGTATTCTTATCGGCACATTGTGTATCAAGGGTTTTACCGGCGCGGGGACAAAGGCATTTTTATGCAGCATATTTTTAATCTTGACTGCTCCCGTTGCGGCGCATGCCTTGGCGCGCGGTGCCCATATCTCCGGCGTTAAACTCTGGGGAAGTTCAGTCTGCGACAAATATCATCAAGATAAAGAGCACAAGCAGAAGTAAGAAAATATGCGCTACCCAAAATTACGAGAGTTAAAAGAAGCCATCCGCGCGCTCATTAAGGGACCCTATACGAGTTCCTATCCGTTTAAACCGCATACGCCCTACGAGCGCTTTCGAGGCCGGCCTTATTTCCATGAGGAGGACTGCATCGGGTGCGGCGCCTGTACTCAGGTCTGTCCTACGGGCGCGGTTGAGTATAAGGATCAGACGCATGACGGAGTCACGAAGAGGATCTTGACCGTACATTGGGATGTCTGCATCTTTTGCGGCCAATGCCAGGCAAACTGCCTTACGGATAAAGGTATCGTACTTTCTCAGGAGTTCGCGTTTGCCACCACGGAGAAGAGAGAAGAACTAACGCAGGTTATTGAAAAAGAAGTTGCGTTATGCGAATGCTGCCGGGAACCGATTGTCCCGGTTGATCAGTATAGGTGGGTCTGTCAACGCCTGGGGCCGCTGGTCTTCTCTAATGCCTCATTGTTATTGTATTACCTTCGTACGCTCAAATTATCTCTGCAGAATATGATTTTTTCTTCATCCAAGAGCGGACTGTTGCGGCAGGACCGCATCAGAATCCTCTGCCCCCGTTGCCGTCGTGACGCAGTCTTGAAGTCCTAGATGTTTTCTTCTTTAAAAATAAAGAATTTCAGAATTTACTGGATCGGGATGTTTTTTTCCCTGACCGGTACCTGGATTCAGGCAGTCGCGCAAAGCTGGCTGGTCTTTCAATTGACCGGATCCGCCTTCCTTTTGGGGGTGGTGGGTTTTTTAAGCACTATTCCTGTCTTCTTGCTTTCTTTGTTCGGAGGAGTCTTGGCGGATAGAGTCAATAAACGAAAAATCCTTCTGGTGACGCAGACCGCATTTATGTGCCTGGCATTCTTTCTTGCGGTAGAGATCCAACGCAATACTATTACGACGGGACACATTATGGCGGCAGCATTGCTTAACGGATTAGTGATGGCGTTCGATGCTCCCTGTAGGCAGGCGGTAGTCGTAGAGCTTGTGGGAAAGAAGAATTTGGTCAACGCCATCGCGATGAATTCTGTTGCCTTTAATTCCAGCCGCGTGATCGGCCCGGCCCTGGCAGGGATCTTAGTCTCAACTATTGGAATGAGCGGATGCTTTTATATTAACGGATTCAGTTTCCTGGCGGTACTATGCGCATTATTCCTTGTAAAGGTACATGACACGCGTAAGAGAGGGAAGTCTTCCGCATTTGCCGATCTAGCCGACGGCATGCGCTTTATCAGACAGCATCGTATTATCATGGTGTTGATCGCAATGGTAGCGGCGGTAAGCCTTTTCGGTGTTTCCTATGTGATACTCATGCCCATTTTTGCCAATGAGATTTTGCACGTGGGGATGCGGGGGCTGGGGATGCTTATGTCCAGCGCAGGGATAGGTGCGTTGGCAGGGGCGTTACTGTTGGCACGCCTAAGCGAATATGCCTATAAGAGAAAGTTTTTGATTGCCGCGTGCTTCATTTTTTCATTTTCTTTAATATGTTTTTCCCTTTCGACGGATTTTGTTTTTTCACTTTTTATTCTGGGCAGCATGGGAGCTTCAAGCGTATTCGCGCTCTCACTTATCAATATTTTCTTACAGCATAAGGTTCCTGATGAATACCGGGGCAGAGTGATGGGGGTATTTATGCTTACCTTCGCGGGGATGATGCCATTCGGGAATCTTTTCTGCGGCGCGGTTTCCCATTTCTTGGGGGTCTCATATACGGTATTCTTAAGCGGCATTATGTGCGCCTGCATTTTTCTTTCCTTGAGTGTTTTTAGCCGCTGGTTTGAGGCACTTGATAAGTTCTCACGCGCGCAGAAGAATTAACCACGTATATTCAATGAGAATCAGCCATTATCGGAACGCATCGTTTACTTTCCTTGTACTGGTATGCAGTCTTTTCCTTACTGCTTCTGAAGGGGCTTCTGTTCAAGAAGAAGACGCAGGACAAATTTTTCTGAACCAGGCTTTTCAAAGCTATATTAAGAAAGAGTATGCACCTGCTGCCGATTTATTTAAGAAGGCTGCGCAGGCCGTAGAAAGTCCGCGCCTCAAGCGCAAGGCGGTCTTATGGGCGAAAGTTACCAGGCTTTTGTCAGCCGCAGAAAGGCTTCCTGCGGAGGCAGCGCGGAAGAAGATCTTTTATGCGGAGAGGCTCAAATGGATAGCGACCAAGACAGAGGTTTCGTTCTTATACAAAGATGCCAGACGGTATTACCGCCACAAGGAGTTCCAGAAGGCAAAAGAGGCATTTAATCAAATTTTCGCTCTCGATTCCCTTCAGTCTAAAGCGCGGTTGTACGTAGAGGAAAAACTCCCGTTAGCTATCCGTCAACAGGAGGTCAAGGCAACATATCGCCGGGCGTGTGATTTCTTCGTTCAAGAAGAATATGCACGCGCATTGGACGCATGCATTCTCGTTCTTGCCGACTACTCCTTGCACAGAGAAGCACGTGATTGTTTTACACGGATTATTCCGCAGAGCCGCCGTAAGGAGAGGATAAAAAGCCTTTATCAAGAAGCACGGCGTTCTTTTAGTAACAGGGATTTTGAGCGCGCCGCGCAGCTGTATGCCGAGATACTGGAATGGGACCCTGCGCAAGAGGAGGCACAGGAATACCTGACGCATAGTATTTCCTTGGAGCCGCTGCAGAAGAAGCCTGAAGTCCCGCACACTCTTGGTCTTGAAGAGACAATGGAGAGTTTGCAGGAAACGCGAAGCGCGTTAGAAGAGAAACACCGCTATTCACAAAAGAAGGTTTGGACTGACCGCTGCGCCGAAATGGGTTTAGGGCGGATACGTAAAAAGCGTCAATTATCTGTGTCGCGCCGAATCGATGAGGGCCGATAAGAAAAATCTATTTGCTTTTAGAAGTAATTTTGTTACAATATCTTGTAAGAGGTGGATTTTTATATGAAAGGAGCGGTAGAAGTGAATAATTCCCGCGTGCTGATTCTTGGAATGATAGTACTGGCGTTAGTCTTTTCAGGTTGCGGAAAGAAGCAGCCTTCGGTAGAAGAATCTTTGGATAGCTTGTCCCTTGAAGCCTTTAGTACGCCGGATGAGACGAAGGTGGCGAATGTAGAGTTGAAGACCGCAACCCAAGAAGCGCTTCCCCCACTTCCTCCCGGGGGGCCCTATAGGCCCCGCGCACAGGAGATCCAGACTGCGTTAAAGAACGCGGGATATTATCAGGGAGGCATTGACGGAAAGATCGGCCCGAAGAGCAAAGCAGCGATCGAATCTTTTCAGAAGGATAATAATTTAGAAGTTGATGGAAAAGTCGGCGGCAAGACGTGGGGAGTTTTAAAACAGCATCTTTCCGCTCCTTCCGAATAATACTGCTCTGTCCCCATCGTTTTTCTTTCCCCCTAAGGGGTAATACTGTGTTTTTGCACAATCTGTCCCGTGTATATTTTATAGGGATTTTTTTATGCCTATGATATAATAAATGGCATATGTTAGAATTTCCTAAGGATTTTCTATGGGGTGCGGCGACCTCCGCCTACCAAGTGGAAGGCAATAACGACAATTGCGATTGGTGGGAGTGGGAGAAGCGCTATGGCCTCAAAGATACCTCGGGTTCTGCGTGTCGAAGTTATGAATTATTTACGCAAGACTTCGATATCGCGCACAGACTGCACCATAATGCCCACCGGCTTTCAGTTGAATGGAGCCGCATTGAACCGCAAGAAGGAGTTTTTTCAGAAGAAGAGATATCCCACTACCAGGAAGTAGTGCGTGCCTTAAGAGAAAGAAAGATTATCCCTGTAGTTACCCTGCACCATTTTACCAACCCTCTCTGGTTCTCTCGTCGAGGAGGATGGCAAGATGCAAAGGCGTGTTTTTATTTCGTTCGTTTTGTCGAGAAGATTGTGGAGGCGTTGTCCGATCAGGTGCGGTACTGGGTGACCATCAACGAACCAATGGTCTATGTCTATCAGTCGTATGTGTTAGGGTTATGGCCTCCGCAAGAAAAATCTTTTTCTCTGGCGCGGGGTGTCACGACGAAACTTCTCAATGCACACGTGCAGGCCTATCAGGCGATACATCGTCTCTATGAACAGAAACAATCAGGCCCCGTCTTTGTGGGCATAGCCAAAAACATGCAGGCCTTTGTTCCTTGTATTTCTACGGCGGTGAACCGATGCGCCGCGGCGGTAAGGGATTATCTTTATAACTATGAGCTTCTTTTGAAGATTAAGAAACGCAAGGCCATGGACTTTATCGGGGTTAATTACTATACCCGGAATCTGGTAGAGGTGCGCGGCGGGGGGATGGGGCATTTTTTGTTAGATATTTGTCAAGAAGAACACTCGCATTTACCTAGGAATACTCTGGGCTGGGATATCTATCCCGAAGGCTTCTTTCAGATACTTATGAAACTAAAGTCTTTTAATCTTCCCGTCTTTATCTTAGAGAACGGGATCTGTACGTTAGATGACGCGCAGCGTTGGGATTTTGTTCTTTCTCACCTTCAGAGTCTGCATAGAGCTATATCGGAAGGGGTGCCGGTCTTAGGGTATCTCTACTGGTCTCTTCTTGATAATTACGAATGGGATAAAGGGTTTGCGCCTCGTTTCGGCCTGGTGGAAGTTGATTACAAAACCCAGCAGAGGACCATACGCGAAAGCGCCCTGAAGTTTGCCGAAGTCTGTCACACCGGAAAGGTTGTATCTCTATGAGCCTTGGGGAAAAATGCGCTATCCTGAAAGAGATCCCTTTCTTCGCCGGCCTTTCTCTTTCACAACAGAAGATTATCGCCGAGAAGGCATGCCTTACGGAGTATAAGAAGAATCAGATTATATACGAAGAAGGTTCTCCTGCCAGCGCGTTATACTGTATTGTCGTGGGCAGGGTAAAGATTTATACCCGCGATCCCCAAGGGGCTCCCCATATCTTAGAGTATCTCCATAGGGGGAAATATTTCGGGATCATCTCGCTTCTTACCAATGAGCCGCATTCGGTTACGGCAGAGGCGATGAATGATTGCCTATTGTTGGTTATTCCCCAAAAAGACTTCGAGTATATCTTACATAAAGCACCTGAGTTAGCGATCGACTTCGGGCGTACCCTTTCGCGGCGCCTGAAACGTAAAGATACCCACCATAAGATGATCTTTGAAAGTACCGTGGTTGCGGTATTTAGCTCCTATTCGCAGGCAGGAAAGACCGAGTATGCGTTGAATCTCGCGCTCTCCCTGCATAAAGAGACTCATAAATCCGTGGTTATTTTGGATATTGCTCCGGAGGATAAGACGCATAGCCTGCCCGGGCGCGTGGAGGCAGATTCATTTCCAATCTTGCATTTTTCAAGCGAGAGTGCCGCGGATAGCGGCGCGGTGTATCAGACTATCCTGAAAGACAGATTCGGGGTAGACTTGGCGTGTTTTCATTATACGCCCGATGATGAAATATCGGTCAAGAGGGTCATCGAGTTTTTAAGTCTCTTAGTCAACGATTATCATTACCTTATCCTTGACCTGCCCTCATCGATGGACAGAACTATCTTTAGTATCCTCAAACAATCGGATGTGGTGCATCTGTTGACTAGTCCCGAACGCATCGATTTGCAGAGAACGGCAAATCTTATCCGGAGGCTTAAAGACGATGGGGCCTTCCCGGAGGAAAAGATCCAAGTGCTTATTAATGAATATAAGGCTTCTGCCTTGACTGTTCTTGAGCAAGCAGATATACTAAAAAAGCCCGTCTTTGCGACGCTTCCGAAAATCGACTTACTTTCTTCAAAGAGATTGATCCTGGAAGAGCCGGAGTGCGAATATAGCAAGGCCATACGTAGAATCTCTCGCCAAGTAGGTGATTGTCTGGTAGGATTAGTCTTAGGGGTAGGCGTTGGCTACGGGTTTTGCCATATCGGAGTTTTGAAAGTAATCGAGGAAGAAAAGATCCCGATTGATGTAATTGCCGGCGCAAGCATCGGCTCACTCATTGCCAGCCTCTGGGTGACCGGACGCTCAAGCACCGAGATACTTAAGATTACCGGTGAATTCAAGGATCTTAAACATCTCTGGAACCTGGTGGATCTGACATTCCCTTTTCATGGTTTTATTAAGGGCAATAAGCTGCGCGCGTTTCTTAAGAGACATCTGGGAAATAGAACCTTCCAGGATATCAGGCTTCCGCTTAAGATTATTGCCAGCGACGTAAAACGCAAAGAGACCCGCCTTATCGATAAGGGGTTGTTGGTTGATGCGATAATGGCCAGCTGTTCGATGCCAGGAGTCTTTACGCCATTTTGGCTCAAGGAGGAGATGCTTTTTGACGGAGGCGTGGCTAATCCTTTGCCCACAGAGCCGTTATGTAAACTGGGGGTGAAGAAGATTATCGCGGTCAATGTAACTCCCTCCCGGGAAGATATCCTGCGGCAATATGAAAAGATCAAGAAAGATTTAAGCGATACGGTACACGCGCGCCCCGGATTCAGTCTACGCAGGTTCTTCCGGGAGCGCTTTAAGATCAATATCCTCGATATTATCTTTAGCAGCGTGGAGATGCTGCAGTCAGAGGTAGCCCGACAGGAGGAAAAACTTGCGGATGTGGTATTGCATCCGGATACCAGCGGCCTCTATTGGCTGGAAATACACCGGGCTGAAGAATTTGCCCGGCGCGGAGAAGAAGAGGCGCGCAGGAACTTAGATAAGATTTGGCAGGTAGTTAATGAGTAAGGAGGAAGTGATGGCGCGATATGTAAGAATATTCTTATTATTAATGGTACCCTCAATATTTGCGATAAACATTCTGGGATGTGCCAAGGTACGGGAGGCGTTGAAGTGCGGGGTTGGTATTTCCACACAAGCGCTTGAGGATGAAAGGGCTAATGCCTTGAAGAAGACCGTGGCGCTTAGTTATAGCGATTGTTACCAGAAGTCCAAGAAGATCCTTGCGCGCCGGGGAGCGTATATCTATGCGGAAGATGCTTCCAAACAGATGATTGCGATCTATATTTCCCAAGAGGATACTACTTGCGCAGGAATATTCTTTACGCAGAAGGATTCTTCTCAGACGGAAGTCGCAATTTCTTCGACGAGCACATTCGCCAAAGAGCTTGTCGCCAAATGGCTTTTTATAGGATTGGAGAAGCCTCTCGCGTTTGAGGATGAGATGGCGGAGGATATCGATGCAGAAGAATAAGGGGGGAGTTTCGCGTTATATAGAGGAGTGCCACCGTATTGCCAAGGAGAAAGGGTGGTGGGATGCCGAACGTAATGAAGGAGAGCTTATTGCCTTGATGCATTCCGAATTATCGGAAGCGCTGGAGGCGATGCGTAATCACGGCAGCAAGGCCCAGATTGCCGAAGAATTAGCCGATTGCTGTATTCGTATTTTTGATTATTGCGGAGCACGCAAGATCAATTTGGAAGAAGCGCTGGTAAAAAAGATCGATTATAACAAGACGAGACCGTACCGTCACGGAAAGCGGTTTTAAGAAAGGAGAACGATATGCCATACGATAGTAATCTCGATCAGGAGGTTTTTTCTCAGGAATGGGAGGGGGAGGCAGGCAAGATTGCGGTCAGCGTTCACTCCTATAACAACGGGCCTAAGAAGCTTCAGATAGTCCGCGAGATCAAAGACCGTAACGACAATTATACCTTTGCGAAATTAGGCCGGCTCTCTAAGGAAGAGATCGAAGGGGTACTGCCTCTTATTCAGGCCGCGATAAAGAGCATGTAGCATGCTTGCGCATCTGGCAGAACATCTTCACGGGAAGACGGTCATTGTCGGCATAGGAAATACCTTGCGTTCGGATGACGGCGCAGGATCCCTTCTTGCCGCCCGCATTAAAGATAAAACCTCTTTTCAGGTTTTTGATACGGGCTCCAGCCCCGAAAATTACCTGGGCAAGATCATCAGGGAGAAGCCGGATACTATAATCCTTGTTGACTGCGTGAAATTAGGCGGCAAACCCGGAGAGTTCCGGGAATTGGAAGCATAGCAGATTGAGACGGTACATCTTTTAGCTACCCATAATGCGTCCCTTTCTCTACACATTCCCTAATTGAAAACAAATTT
>Ga0180007_10005572_pt1 | contig 12653 bp, 16 predicted proteins | sample MM_PC_MetaG_FD_121122 | JGI IMG/M metagenome (GOLD analysis project Ga0180007, IMG submission 121122) | Groundwater microbial communities from the Aspo Hard Rock Laboratory (HRL) deep subsurface site, Sweden - MM_PC_MetaG | ecosystem: Environmental > Aquatic > Deep subsurface > Groundwater... | reverse complement strand
GACTCGCTATTGCTCGCTTATTGATAATTTATTAACAATTACCTTTAATCAAATTAATATTTATTATTAATTAATTCAATTATCAGTTATTATCTCCACCCATTTTATCCGTTTTCGCCTTCTCCGTCACTTCCGTCGCCCATGTTATTTTTTCTCCTTTTTATTATTAAGGTTCTTTAGGATATGCTTTAGTGCCGCTTTCTGCTCCCATGTTATTTTTTATTCTCCTTTAATATTGTTATTTAATTATTATTAATTACTATCCCCACCATTATCACTTCCTGCTTCCATTTTATCCTCCGTTTGTTGGATCCATTTTATTATCAAGGTTCATTTGGTTCCATTTTCTAAATTAGTGAACGTCTGCTCACTTCTATTTAAGTCCCTGTTGTTTATATCATAATTTTCTTCTTTTTTTTGGGTATATTTTGGATAAGAGTCAGAATTCTCAGTTACATTTGTTCCCCACCATTCATCAAACATTTCATCAACAAAACTTTTTTTTGTAGCCAATTTTATTTTCCTCTTTTTATTTTACTGATTTCATCTCCTGATTACCTTTTAGGTCATCGCAGGGAAAAGTGTTAACTTACACTTTTCATCTCTTTCCAAGCCAGTTCAAACATTTGTTCAAGAGCTTGCGCGAAGAATTCTGTATTAATCCAAATTCCAATGTCATAATTTGGATGAAACTTCTCATCATCAAGAAGCATAAACATTATTTGTTTTGAGTCTATTACTACAAACCTGGCTTTAATCTTTTCAAGATTTTTGACTTCAGCTACTTTTTTCAAGTCTTTTGCAACTTTTATATTATTGCTGTTTATTGGAGCAGCAATCCTAATTTTTATTCCTCTTTTTTTGCATTTTTCAAGGCTTGGCATTAGAGCTTCAAGTTTTCTATTAAGTCCTTCTGCTGTTGTCACAATAGTAATTGTTTTTTCAGCATCTCTAACCATCATATCAAGATGATTGTACAAATTTTGCCTTCCTTTTAAGCTTCCAGATAAGTCAGTAGGCTCAACAAACTTAATGCCTTTTGTAAACAATCCATTAAGCTCTTCTAATACTTCATCCCCTTTTAGAGATTCAAGTCTTTTTGTCCTTTCTTGTGCATATTTCATTAAATTCTTTTTTACCCTCTCAACAACCTCTTCTGGCTTCAAAGCAATGAATTTTATAGGCTTTCCTAATTTCATAACAATAAATCCCTTTTTCTCAAGGCTTTCTAAAATATCATAAGTTCTTGATCTTGGAACATCAGAGATATTGCTTAGCTCTCCTGCAGTAGAAGTCCCTCTTGATAATAGTGCGGCCCATACTTTTACTTCATATAGATTAAGATCAAATATCTTTCTGAGTCTGCTTAAAAACTCATCCTTCACTATCATTTTATTTTTTTACTTAGCTTCTCTTATTTTTAAAGATTGTTATGATACAAAGGTAAATCTTCTATAGTACTAATTAGTGGTTAATAACCACTATTTCACCTTTTTTATCTTTTATGGTGAAGGTTGTTTTGTTTTTAAATCTTTTCTTTATAGTTGTGACAATTTCAAGCTTTTTTGTGTTAGTTCTCTCTTTAATAAATTTTTTTTGTTTTTCAAAAATTATTTTTAAATTATTGTCGACAATAAGTATAAGACCAATTTCATCTTTTTTTTCAAGGCCAAGATTTTTTCTAAAAGCCTGAATTTTCCTTGAAATCTCTCTTGCATACCCCTCTGCCTCTAATTCTGGAGTTAATTTAGTTTCTAACTCCACAGAGACCTCTTTGCTCTCAGCATGGTTCTTTTTATAAAGCACTAATTTTACATTTAACTGACCTTTTATAATTTCTTCCTCCTCTTTCTTGAGGTTAAAGTTTCCCCCAACAATAGTTGCTTTAGCTAAAGGCCATTTCAATCCTATCTGTGCCTTATCTCTTGCAGCAAATCCTGCTTCTAGGATTTTCATTATTAACTCAAATCTTTCTTCTAAACCAATATTAATCTTTTTCTTATCTGCTTTTGGCCAGGATTTTAAATGTACGCTTTCTTTTTCAAAAGTTTTTTTGTAAAGATAATCTGTTATAAAAGGGCAAACTACTGAAAACATTTTTAAAACAGATTCATAAACATCTTCAACAGCAGCCAATGCTATGCCCGCCTTTTTTGAAGCAGTTTTTTCCCTGGTTAACTTTATATATATTCTAGATAAATCAAGAAAAAGACTTTCTATTTCCCTGATAATCTCATCAATCCTATACTCTTCCATAAGTTCTGTAACTTTCTCTATTGTAGAATTTTTTCTTGAAATAATATACTTTTCCTCTAAATCTTGGCCCTTTGACGCTTTTGCTTGTTTTCTTAAATCAAGAATAAAATTTGAAATATTATAAAGAACATTTAAATTTCTTTGCTTAACTTTTATATCTTCCCAATTAAAATTCACATTTTCTCCTGCAGGCATTTCACACATATAATCCCTAAGAACATCAGCCCCATATTTATCCACAACCTCATAAGGGGGGATTATATTGCCAAGGGATTTTGACATTTTTGTTCCCTGATAATCAAAAATCATACCATGGCAGTATACATTTTTATAAGCACTCTTGCCTAAAGCAACAGCAGAACAAATCTGCAGCATACTAAACCATAATCTTATTTGTTCTGTTGCTTCTAATATAAAATCAGCTGGAAATAAGGTAAAATATTTTTTAGTTTTTGGATAGTAGAGACAATTCCAAGAGGCTGTTCCAGAATCAATCCAAACATCAATTACATCAGGAATTCTTGACATAGAACCCTTACATTTGCATTTGAGTTTTACATCATCAATCCATGGTTTATGCAAGTCTTGAGGGATCTTATTGATGCTTTTTTGTTTTAGCTCTTTTATGCTTCCAATAACCTCAAGGTTTTTGCATTTATCACAAGTCCAAATAGGAATTGGGCAACCCCAATATCTCTGCCTTGTAACCCCATTATCTTTAAGGTTCTCTACCCACGAGTCATAGTTTTTTGAGGCGTATTTTGGCTGCCACTTTACTCCTTGATTAAATTTTAATAACTTAGAGATAAGGTCTTCAATTTTTAAAAACCACTGCTCTGTTGCTCTAAAAATAACAGGATTATGGCATCTCCAGCAGGTAGCATACTCATGTTCAACAGGAGTCTTTGCAATTAAAGCTCCTTTTTCATCAAGCATATCAATAAATTTATGATCATCTTTCTTTGCCTTTAATCCAAGAAAAATTTCTTCAAATACTCCTTTTTCACTTAAAGTATTAAATGCCTCTATGCCATACTCCTTTCCTACTTCAAAATCTTCTGGCCCGCATCCAGGAGCGCAGTGTACAAGCCCAGAACCAGACTCTATGTTGACATATTCCTTGCTAAGGATAACTGTGTGGATATTCTTGCTCTTTTTTTTCAGCTCTTTGTAAGGAACCTCATTTTCAAAAGGATGAGTATATTCAAGGCCTTCTAAAATTTTTCCTTTAAATTCTTTAATAGCCTTCCCTTTTTTTCCAATCAATTTCATTAAAGGCTCTAAAAGAGCTTGGGCAATTATCCAATTTTCATTTTCAACTTTAACTTCAACATAAGTGATTTCAGGATTAACCATAATTGCAAGATTAAAGGGAATTGTCCAAGGAGTTGTTGTCCAGATTATAAGATATCTATTGTCTTTTGTTTTGAATTTAAGGAAGATAGAATCATCTTTGAGATTTTTGTATTCGAGTTCATGCTTTGCCAGACTAGTCTCGCAGTCAGAGCACCAATGCATAATCTTTTTTCCTTTGTAAAGCCTTTTTTGCTCCCACGCTCTTTTTATAAACCACCACTCTCCTTCTATAAACTCATTATTTATTGGCCAATAGGCATTTTCAAAATCCATCCATACTCCAAGCCTGGCTAAATCCTCATTCATTAATTTTGCATTTTCACTTGAAAAATTTATACATTCTTTTATGAATTTTGTAATTCCAAATTTTTCAATATCACTCTTATACTCTAATCCTAATTTTTTCTGCACAGCATTTTCTGTTGGCAAACCATGCATATCATAACCTGCTCTATCCCACACGTTAAATCCTTGCATTCTTTTGTATCTTAAAACTAGGTCTTTAAGAGCATTATTCCAAGCCTGCCCAATATGAATTCTTCCAGAAGTGTATGGGGGGCCTTGCAAAAAGTAAAATTTCTTTCCTTTTGCATTTTTCTTTCTCACTTTCTCAAATATCTTTTTCTCTTTCCAAAACTTTAAAGTTTCTTCTTCTACTTGTTTAAAGTCATACATATTATTACCTATGTTTTTTCATGTTTTTAAAGTTATTTTTTATTGCCATAATCTTTATATTTACTGAGGTTTCTTCTATAAAATGCAAGGGGTATACAGTTCATATATTAGGCCAGGCAATTTAGAAGTTTATTGTGGGCCAATGTTCTCTTTTAAAACTCAAAGATTGATTGATAGAGTAAGGCCTATTCAACATATTCCTAAAGCAGATTTTATTTGTATTAGGCCTAAAATAGATGTGAGGGGATCAGAAATAAGGCAAGACCCTTTGGATTTTGCTAAGTGGTATTTTGTTGATGAGACAAAGTCTGGAGAAATATACAAATTAGTGAAAAAAGAGCATAAAGTCATTGCAATTGATGAAATCCAGTTTTTTGATAAGGGAATACTTCTTGAATTAGAAACACTTCTTCGAAAAGGAAAAAATATTGCTGTTGCTGGATTTGATTTGGATTTTAAAGGTGAACCATGGGAAATAATGTCTTTACTTTTGCCAAAAGCAAATTTTATTGATAAAAAAGCTGCTATTTGTGCATATCCTTTTTGTGGAAGAGATGCTACAAGAACACAAAGATTAATTAAGAGAGCCCCAGCCCCTTATGATTCTCCTTTAGTCATGTTAGAGGGGACAAAGAATATTGATTATGAGCCAAGATGCATACTCATCATATTGTGCCAGGAAAACCAGAATTTAAGTAAAATCCTCTAAAACCTCTTTCTCTAAAAAATGCAACTTTCCTGGAATTATAATGCAGTAGGGCTTCTTAATTCCTTTAAGCTCTTTGAGTTCTTCAAGATTACCATAATATATCTTTGAATGTTTTGTTCCAAGCTGCGAGCACAAAATTATCTTATCTAATTTTACTTTGTGTTTCTCAACAGCTTTTTCTAATTGTTCAATAGCTTCAATTAATTCCATTCCAATATCAGCAAGAATTAAGCTGTGAGAATTTATAGAAAGATTTTCCTGTATAATTTTTCCAAAACTATCTGCTTCAAAACCCGGTATACTGGCAATTTTTCCAAACTTGTATAATTGCAGGCCAGTTTCAGCAACAGCATCAAAAACAGAGGCAGCATAAATGACCTTACACCTTACACCACAATTCTTAGCCTCTTGTAACAAAGTTATATGTGTAGTGGCTGTTAATGGTGAACCATAAACAAGCAAAGCAACATCCATATATTTAGCCTCATCAATTAAACTTAATCCCTCAACTTTCTCTCTGTCAGCAGGAATTATCTTTTTGTCAATAAAATGCTGAAGCTCTTCAAATGAATATGGAAAATCCACAGTATAATTCTCAAGATAAACCTTTTTGCATTTTTTAGCAACAGCTAGCCCATATGTTGAAATCCCATCAACATTCAGTCCTAGCCCTATAATATATAACATAAAAGAAAGAGTTTTAGAAGGGTTTTAAAGGTTGCTTTTTGTTTAAAAACATTTATATAGAACAATACTTAAATCTAATTTATGAAAAAAACTATTGATAATTCAGTTAGTCCAGATAAAAAAGTTAAAACAACTATTCTTGAAAGATTGGCTATTGCAACTTTTGGTGTTGGTTTTGCTACTGCCTACCCACTATGTTTTATAAGTTGGAAACCCTTTGATATATTTTTAAAAAAATATGAAGCAGAACCAAATTCTGTTTCAAATGACCTAAAGAGAGTAAGAGAAATGGTAAAAGGGGCATTTGGATGGGCCTATACTGGAAATAGTGATTACTGGCTAAAAAACCCCCATATAAAAACTACTTATTCTTTTTAATACTGATATAATTTTTAACTTAAAGAAATTGCATTGTTTTTGCATGCACTGACACATGCTCCACATTCAATACAACTTTTTTTATCAACTACTACACGTTTTTCTCGTTTCAATGCACCCTCTGGGCATGCTTCTACACAACCAACACAAGCCCCGCCACAAGAACACTTGTTGCATTTACCATCTTTCCAACAGCATTTTTTATAATTTATTTTTATCGGCATGTTTAACCTTAATTTTAATCATTTATATAATTTGCTAAAATATTTTTTACAAACTAACAAACTTCCACTGGTTATGATTAATATAGAATAGAAATATTTATAAAGCAACTGCTACATATTTATAGCATATGATACAAAAATATAGCAGATATAGAATTCTGCAAGAATTTTTTGATTTTCCTAGAAAAAATTTTCAAATGAGAGAAGTATCTAGAAGAACAAAAATAACACAACCCTCTGTAATTAATCACCTTAAAGCATTAGTAAAAGAAGAATTAATAACAAAAGAGAAAAAGGGGACCTACCCAACATTTAGCGCTAACAGAGACAATGAGTTTTTTAAATTATATAAAAAAATAGATTTAATTCTTAGAATAAAGCAAAGTGGCCTTCTTGATTATATTTATGATTCTTGTGTTCCTAATTGTATAATTCTTTTTGGTTCTGCTTCAAAAGGAGAGGATATAGAAGAAAGTGATATTGACCTGTTTATCCAATCAACAGAAAAAAAATTAGAACTTAACAAATACGAAAAAATGTTAAATAGGAAAATTATACTTTTTTTTGAAGAAAATTTTCCAAGGATTAATACAGAGCTTAAGAACAATATTTTAAACGGAATTATTTTAAAAGGATATATAAAAATATTTTAAAATGGAACTAATAAAAATCACGCCTGATAAGGAAAAAGCAAGAAACATTCTGAAGATGATTTCTTTGATAGAGGAAAGGATTAAAATTCAAGATAAAAAGAAAATGGCTGCATTGATAATAGCAGATTATTATGAAGTAATAAAAGAACTAATTACAGCAGTACTTTTGATTGATGGCTATAAAACCTTAAGCCACAAAGATTTAGTAGATTATCTTAAGGAAAAATATTCTGAATTTAACATGAACGAAATTACAATCCTTGATGATCTAAGAATCTTGAGGAATAGAATTGCTTATGAAGGTTTCTTTACTGAACCATCTTATTTAATTAGAAATGAGTCTTTATTCAAAATGATAATTCAAAAATTAAAAACTTTGATTGAAAGAAAATTAAAGTAAAATTACTTTTTATCTCCTCTTCCTTTTCTTTTTCTCCTTCTCTTTCCAGAACCCATTAAACTCCCACTAGTCACAATTCCAATAAACAAAAAACTAAAAAGCAAAACATCATTTCCAAGAATCAAACTTATAATTGCTCCGATAAAACAAACAATAATTATCAATTTAAACCATAATTGGCCAGTTCTTAATTCCTCATGAGTTTTTCTTGCTAACAAATTACCAATGGGAAATCCTAAGGCTAGAACTATAATTCCTATAATAAATTTAATCCCCTCTTGCATAAGACGTTTGCCTCCAAACGGATTTGACGAAATCTATTTTTGGAAACCTTTCTTAAAGGTTTAGATTTCAGTCTTTTTAGAAAAGCAGAGAGGGTTTTTATAGCTTTTTGGTTTACCCTTCTGTTGAGTATGCCAAATCTTGTGGGATATTAAGAAAACTTCTTAGTTCTGCCACCATAAACTCAAGATTATCATTACGTCTTTCAATAACCTTTCCAATACCTTGACCCCCTCTTGGAAGTTTTTCCCAATCTATTTCCCTCTTTCTAATTATTGCAGCTATAGGAATCTTCCTTTCATAAACAATTTTCAAAAATCTGAAATAGTTCTTTCTACTTGAGAATACATCTTTATATGCCCCTATAATAATCACAGTATTCTGCCCATCTAAGAAATCAAAGGGTTGGCGAACTTTATTAACTAGTGTATATTCACACGAACGTGGCATACTCTTTATTATGACTTCAATAAATTTTTTCTCTCTTGTATGAGCACAGTAAAGAATATTCATTAATTTAGGGAATATATCAAATATAAATATCTTATGGCATTTTTTGCTGTTTTTCATACATTTATCGAACTTCTTCCTTCTTGCCAGTCTTTTAAAATTAGCCTTGAGGTTTTGTCAAAGTCAACCTCTCCACCTTTTTTTAAAAAATTCTTTTGTTTTCCTAATTTTTCAATAAGAATTTCAGGATTTCCTTGAGCATTTATCTTATAATATGTTTCAAAGACTCCTGGAAATTCCCTCATTAATTCAGTTACCACCATCTCAGGATCTTTTATCTGGCTGTAACTTCTTGCACCAACCTTGGTTTGTTTTGCTAATTTTTTGTTTTCTATGCTTGAGTATTCTGTTCTTGGTATAACTCCAGGACTGTCTAATAAAGTGATCTCAGAAGTTAATCTTAACTTTTGAACCCCTTTTGTGAAACCTGCATCTGCTCCTGTCTTTGCCGACTTTCTTCCTATTAATAAATTAATTAAGGAACTTTTTCCAGTATTAGGATAACCAATAACTCCAACAATAATTTTGTCTTGCTTATTTATTTTCGATGCTGCTATTTTTATCATTTCTCTTAGATTTTTTATTCCTTCTCTTTTTTTACAAGATATAAATGATATAGGAGAAGGTAAATCTTCTATCTCTTTTAAAGAAGATAAATCTGATTTGTTTATTACATAAATTATCTTTTTTTCTTTGTCTTTGATTGTTTTTTCTAATTCTAGGTTTCTTGTATCTTTTATGAACCTGGCGTCTAATACTTCAAGGATTATATCTGACCATTCAATAATTTTTTTTATTATATCAGGATATTCCTGCCTTTGTTTTCTTATATTCTCAATATGGCCTGTTCTTCGTGATGAAAAGCTGTACCTGACTCTCATAATTACAAAAAGAATAAAGGGTTTATAAGTATTTTAAATTCTTTTTTAAAAAGGTTATATCTGGCCTGTTTCAGTGAATTTCCTCATTGCTTTCTCAAGAATTATTTGCGGGGCAAAGCCTTTCCTGCTGCAAACCTTGACAAATTCATCATATGTTGCCTGATCCACACTATAATCCAGCTTTCTTTTTTTTGGCCCTGGTGGTGTTGCTGCCATCTTTTATCTAAATTAAGATTGTTTATAAATATTGAGTATAAATATAGAATAAAAATTACACAATAATATTTATAACCTTCTACTATCTTAACAATTCATGTATGAAAAATACCTTATTATTGCCAGTAAAAAAGATAAAGCAGGAATCAATATTACAACAAATTTATCCCAGTTTAGACAGAACCCTATTGTTTCCTCGATGCAAAAAGGCCCTAGTTTTGATTTTTATTTTGTTGAAGAAGAAATAGTCTCTGATAAAGGTCTTAACCATGAGAAAATAAACAAATATGATTTTGTGATTTTTGCGTCTAAACACAAATCAGAGTCAGGAGAAAAAACTTTATCGATTCATGCTCCTGGAAATTGGAGGATAGCAGAGCTTGGTGGACAGGATAATAAGGTGTGCAGGGCATCGGCTCTTTTTATGAAGCAAGCTTTTGAGATTTTAAGAGCAAATGTTGGAAAATATGACCTTGAAGACTATCAAGTAACTTTAGAAGTTACACATCATGGCCCATTTATTGATAAGCCCTGTATGTTTATTGAAATCGGTTCTAGCGAAACAGAGTGGCAAGATAGAAGAGCAGGATTTGTTATTGCAAAAACTATTTCAGAGACTATAATCAAGTTTAAACCAAATCCTTATAGGGAAGTTGCAATTGGAATTGGAGGGCCACACTACTGCCCAAATTTTAATAAAATACAACTTAAATCAAACGCAGCCATTTCTCATATAATCCCTGGATATGTGGCTCCAATAACAGAAGAAATGATTAAAGAGGCAATCTCAAAAACACAGGAGGAAATTGATTTTGCAGTTTTAGACTGGAAAGGCTTTAATGGAGAGGAAAGGCAAAAAGTAATTGAAATCCTAGAAAAAAATTACATAGCTTGGAAGAAGACTAGTGATATTCAAAAGTAAAAGATTATTTTGAATTGTAAGAATATTTTTAAATTGGAGAATAGGTTATAAATTTATGAGTGCTAGAAAAAATCATCAAAAGATTAAAAGGGTATTATCTGGTGTTGGAATACCTTCTGATTTAGGAGATATTTATCATTCTCCTAGTAGCGGAAGGATAAGTGACTTTTCAATTATGAGTAACCTTGAACTTCACCCTAATCTTATATATTTACCAGACAGAAAAATATGGGGTGATTTCTGGTCAGAGAGAGCTAAAGAAAAGGGAATTAACTATGACTATCAAAGTGACACTTTTGAAGTTGAAGTTCAGAGAGCTAAGAAAAGTTTAGATAATCTATCTTATATGGTAATTGAACCTCTTGCTGTGAAGATTGCAACTCTAATGCGGCAACATCGTTCTGCCTCTCTACTATATAATCAAGAAATAGCACAATCCTTCATAGAAGAAAGAAAAACAGCCCTTGGAAAAATATTAACTACTTCTTAAAACATATTCTCAAAACCCTTATAAACATCTCTTGCTTCTTGCAATATATAAAAGAGGAACAAAATGGAACCCTGGCTTAAACAGAAACTTTCATCTTTAGATCCTAAAACCAGAAACAAAATAGAGAATCTTTTCAAGGAAATGCATGAATCTATAGGCTTGCTTTATGATTTAGCGATTCATGATGAGAAAACCGGATTATATAATAACAAATTCTTTCAAGCACAGCTCGAGATGGAATTTGAGAAAGCGCAAAGACGAAAACAAACCCTTTCTTTAATGATTCTTGACATTGATCATTTTAAGAAAGTCAATGATACTTATGGCCACATGAAAGGTGATGAGATTCTTGCTAGACTTGCTAAAGTTGTTCAAAAACAGATTAGAAAATCAGACATTGCAGCAAGATTTGGAGGAGAAGAATTCATAATCCTCTTGCCAGAAACAACAATTCAAAAATCAAAAAGGCTGGTTTTAAGATTAAAAAATTCAATCCATAGAGATCCATTTCTAAAAAAATACAAATTAACTATCAGTGGAGGAGTAACACAATTCAAAAAGAAGGACACTAAAAAATCCCTTAAATCCCGTGCTGACAAGGCTCTTTATCAAGCTAAAAAAACCGGCAGAGATAAATTTGTTGCTTTGAGATGAAATCAAGGTTAGTCTTTAGGTTCAACGTCACACTACTAAGCCTAAGGATTAACTTGGTGACTTTTTGATTGTTTAACATAAACTTAAAAGAGAGTCTTGTTTTGTTTTTGTATCATGAAAAATTTTAAAGAATTAAAATTAAACAAAAATTTACTGAAAATTTTTGAAGAAATTGGTTTTAATGAACCAACTGAAGTCCAAGAAAAAGTCATCCCTTTAGCTTTAGCTAAAAAAGATATAATAGCAGAAAGTGCAACTGGCTCTGGAAAAACATTAGCTTTTGGAGCTCTAATTGTTGAAAAAATAAAAACCGGAGAAGGATTACAAGCACTAATATTAACCCCAACAAGAGAGCTTGCAGAACAAAACTTCAAACATCTTAAAATTTTCTCAAAATACAATCCCTTAAAAATTATTACGGTTTATGGAGGAGTTTCTTTAATTCCACAAATAGAAGATCTAAAAAAAGCAGATGTAGTTGTAGGCACACCTGGAAGAATCCTTGACCATATCTCAAGAAAAACAATAAATCTTTCAAAAATCAATATCCTAGTTTTAGATGAAGCAGATAGAATGTTGGATATGGGATTTATTCATGATGTAACTGACATAATTGATTGCTGCCCTAAAAACAGGCAAAGTTTATTATTTTCTGCAACAATTTCAGATGAAATAACTAGAATAGCAAGAAGATATATGATCAACCCAGTAAATGTTTTTGTTGAATCATATGTTGATCCCTCGAAATTGAAACAAGTTTTTTATGATGTTCCCACAAAAGAAAAATTCTCTCTTTTAGTGCATCTTCTTAAAGAAGAAAATTCAAAGCTTGTAATGGTTTTTTGCAATACAAAAAGAACAGTTGATTTTATAGGAAATAACTTAAAGAGATACGGTTTTAATGCACTAATTTTGCATGGAGATTTAAACCAGAACCAAAGAAAAAGAATACTTGAGCATTTTCATAAGAGCGATAAATTTATTTTAGTCTGCACTGATGTTGCTGCCAGAGGTTTGGATATAAAAAATGTTTCCCATGTTTACAATTATGATTCCCCAAAGACAAGTACAGAATATATCCATAGAATTGGAAGGACAGCAAGAGCTGGAAAAGATGGAAAAGCTATAACCCTTTTGTCTAATAGAGATTATGAAAATTTTAGAAGAGTATCTAAAGATCCTTCTTTAAATATAGAGCAGATTTCTCTACCAAAATTTGAAAATGTTTTTGTTAGAGTACTTAAATCAAAAGATAACCAAGGTTTTAGAAAGAGGCAAGATAGAACTTTTGATAGCAGAAGACATGAAGGAGGGGGTTATCATAAGAAAAGAAGAGAGCATAACAAAGATGGAAAGTTTG
>Ga0180007_10005571_pt1 | contig 12656 bp, 9 predicted proteins | sample MM_PC_MetaG_FD_121122 | JGI IMG/M metagenome (GOLD analysis project Ga0180007, IMG submission 121122) | Groundwater microbial communities from the Aspo Hard Rock Laboratory (HRL) deep subsurface site, Sweden - MM_PC_MetaG | ecosystem: Environmental > Aquatic > Deep subsurface > Groundwater... | reverse complement strand
TTATATTTTCTAAATTCTGCAGTTGCAACTGCAATTAATCGATCTCATTCTTTTGTTGAAGAAAATGATATTATAACAGCTGAGAAGGAATATTCTCAGTATGCGATGGAAAGTATTGTTGTGGAAAACACCCTAACTAATTATAATATTGAAAATCTGCTATACGAATTTGCGGGCAATCCAGAAATAATAAATTATGATGAATTAATAGATACTATTAGTAAAGTTCCCCATGATAAAAAAGTTGAGACACAAGAGAGTATCAATTTATTATGTAGTTTAACCTTTTTAGGAATAGAGATTGATAAAAGTAAGTTTGTTTTTTCTGAAGATCCACAGGATTTTAGAAAATATAATGTCATCGCCCAAAAATACTCTAAAACTCAAAATATGATAAGAAGATATAGAGTTCACCCTGCTTTTCATGCATTTCTTGAAATTACTAATAATTAAACTATATTAAAATCCCAAATTCAGTAAATAATTGTCGTTATTTAGTTTCGTTCTAATGTTTATAAATCGCTGACGATGTCCAGCCCCTGGGGTTGGGGCATTACCCAGCGAACCGGTTGAATGGCGCCGTCTTTTTTAAGTGTGCGTTCAACTTTTTTAGATTTCAGTACCGAATGTTCAATAAATATATCATCCTCGATTATGGAACCAAAAATATATGTCGTTCCCTTAATTGTGACATTATTGCCGATTACAGTCGGGTATTCGTCGCTGCCGGTCATGTTCACACCTGATTCAATCCGGGTATTATCGCCGATTCGTAAATTGCCTTTGATGATATCTCCCCGCATAATGATACAGTTATTCCCAATATGTAATTGCTGATGCGGATAGGTCCGGATCGAGACATTATCCTGAATGATCGTACCTTCGCCTATTTCAACATTTCCCCGGATATTGGTATTCGTCCAGATACTGACGCCGCGGTTGAGTTTGACCCCTTTCGACAGATGAACGCCTTTTTGTAAGTAGATATCCAGTGACGGATATTGTTTGTCAAGGGCCAAAATCTGTTCAACAACCTCGTCAGCAATAAAAAAATCATCCTCATCTTCAATAACTATTAAATCACGCAGCTGTTCATAAACCTTTTTACGATAAATGCCGTCCATTTCTTTCAGGACGCTTTTTACATTAAAACCAATCACGGCATTATCATCATCCACCGGGTCGGCGCCAACGGCAATGCCATTTTTATTGAAGATGGAAATGATATCGGTAAGATACAGTTCACCCTGAACATTATCAGAGGTTATATCGCCGATATGTTTCTTTAAATAGTTATACTTAACAGCATATATACCGGTATTGTATTCATCAATTTTAAGCAACTGATCTTTTGAAAATGAATAACTTCTCTCGTTGTAATCCACGATATAACAGTATCCGTCGGGGATTGCTAAAATGTCTTTGTGTTCTTTAATCTCGATCACTTTACCAAAATCGTCGCCGGAATTGTGTCCGTCCTTATCTTTCGCAGGCACCCGAATGATACGCCCGTATGTATTGCCACTTGGATCTCCGTGATAGATTCCGGTCAGAATTTTCATCCCGCATTTGGAGACTTTAAATCCATTTTTAAATGCTGCAATTACCTCTGCCGTGATCAGTCCCATATCGCCGGGTAAAATAAACAAATCATCAATGTTTTTGTATCCAGTTAATGCGTTCAGCGCTTCCCATGCAGCGTCACCGGTCCCCTTTTGTTCTTTTTGCAGTACGAATATACGGTGCTGTGCTTTTCCGGCAGTTTCGGCCACTTCATTGGCCTTGATCCCGACAATGATCACCTGATTCTCTGAGCCGAGACCTTTGGCCGCGGATTCGGCAACACGGACGACGGTCGTAACACCCCAGATTTCGTGCAGCATCTTTGACCGTTCCGATTTAATCCGTTTTCCATGCCCGGCAGCCAGGATAATTGCGACCGGCTGGCCATTATCTTCCAGAGAATCGCTCAAATTGACTAATTTTTCAATATTAGCACCATTTATATCAATTGACATTTAGCACCCCAGTCCATGAAGGATATAAGATTTAAAAAATAAATACAGGTATACAAATGCCGGTGCAAAGAGAAAGGAATCAAACCGGTCCAGTACGCCGCCGTGTCCCATTAAGAGAGTACCGGAATCTTTGATGTCGGCATCACGCTTAAACACCGATTCAATAAAATCGCCAGCTTGTCCAAAAACTCCGGCAATAATTCCGATAATAATCAGGTCAGATAAATTCAGATATTCGGGCTTCCAATTAAGATAATTGATAATTACAACCGTTATCACTGCTCCGATTAATCCGGCAATACACCCTGCCCAGGATTTTCCAGGGCTGATCAATGGTGCGATTTTCTTCTTTCCCAGCCATTTCCCAAAAACAAATGCCAGTGAATCGCAAATCCAGATGCATGCAAAAACAATCATCACCAGCTGACTGCCCTCATGATAGCTTCCACCGAACTGGGTTGGGCTTTCTCTTAAAATAATAAGTATCGACAGCATTACCGGAATATACAGAAATCCGAGCACTGTCACGGCAATGTTAGCGGCGGCATTGTCGATTGTTTTAAAAAGCATAATACCAAGAAACATTAGAAAGATCAGGATCATTAAGGGAAACAACAGTCCCGGTGACAAATATGCAATAGCGATACAGGTAATTCCTGCGACAAGCCCACCCGGTATCCAGGGTTGAAATCCTTTCTTTATCATCAAATTAAAAAATTCGATTTGTGCTAATATAGCCACCAAGCCAATAAACGTTGCGAACGGAATTCTACCTGTTCTGATCAGTAGTAAAATTGCCGGTATTCCCAGTACGTTGACAATCATTCGCGTCGCAAAATTATTCAATCCCATTTTCTTATTCATGATGTCTGGTCTCTCCTGTTCCCCATTTAACTACAGTAACTTTGACTTTGCCGACTCCATGCTTCACTAATCCTAATTGAACCGCTGCACCATAAGACAGATCGATATCCCTTCCGGCTATAAAAGGTCCCCTATCATTGATTCTTACATTAACCGATTTTCCGGTTTTCGGATAAGTCACCTTTAATATCGTTCCAAAGGGCAGCGATTTATGAGCGGCCGTCAGCGCGTCTTTATTAAATATTTCACCGTTCGCTGCTTTCTTACCGTCGAATCCATCATTCAAACCGTAAAATGAAGCGATAAACATAGCTGTATGTTGAGCACCCTGAATCAGCATTGGCGGCGGTTTTTGCTTGTCAGGTTTTGGAGGCTGTTGTGTTGAGGGTGGAGAATAGTGATACCGTGGGGCTGAAGTACATGCAGTGATAAAAACGATACCGATTGTTAAAAATATTAACTTCATTTTTCAAAACGACCGATGAGATCACTGATCGACATCAGCTTCTGTTGCTTCATATATACTCTTAAAAATTCCAGAATATCATTGACTGCATAAGGATTCATAAAATTTATTGTCCCAAGTTGAACTGCTGAAGCCCCGGCCAGAATAAACTCAACAACATCTTCACCGGAACTGATTCCACCAATTCCAATAATTGGAATATCAACAGAGTTCTGGACTTTTATTATATTTGCCACTGCGATTGGTTTAATTGCCGGGCCTGATAGTCCGCCAATAATCGTATTTATTTTCGGTTTGCGTGTGTATATATCAATTGCTGCACCATAAACCGTATTGATTAACGAAACGGCATCGGCGCCATTGTCCTGAACAATTTTCGCCATCGCGGCTATATCGGTCACATTGGGTGATAATTTAATTATCAGAAACCGTTTGGTCGTTTTGCGCAATGTTTGGGTAAGACGATCAAGAACTTGCGAGTCCGTTCCAAAAGCAATCCCGCCCTCTTTAACATTAGGACAAGACACGTTGATTTCATACCCGGCAATCCAGTCCTCATTATCCAGTTTCTGAATTACAGTACCAAATTCTTCCTCGGTTTTTGCTGCAATATTGACAATGACCTTACAGTTCAATTCCCTGAGAAATGGTTTTTTCTGTTCTAAAAATGCTTCCAGCCCAATATTCGCCAGACCGATTGAATTGATCATTCCCGATACTGTTTCGACGATGCGTGGAGATGGATTGCCGATGCGCGGTTCGAGACTCAAGGATTTTGTTACAATGCCACCAAACCGATTGATATCTAAAATCTCCACCAGTTCATCACCATACCCAAATGTACCGGATGCCGTCAGAACCGGATTTGATAAAACGAGATTTTTTCCCAGATCAACTCGTAAATCAATCATCAAATTCAACATCATCCAGGTTAAATATCGGTCCATCCTTGCAAACCAAAGAGTAGTGCTTATGGTCATTATCAGATGAATTTTTCACAATGCACCCTTGACACAATCCCAGACCACAGGCCATTGTTTTTTCCAGAGACACATAAACGGATAGGTTTTCGGGAAATGGCATTGATTTTAGTGTTTTCATCATCGGATCGGGACCGCATGCAAATACTGATACAGGATTATCATTCTTCTGAAGATATTCAAGCAGTTTATCTGTAATTAAGCCTTTACTGCCGGTTGAACCGTCATCGGTAGTGAGTATTAATTCTGATTTTAGGTCACTTAAAAAAGGCAATTGGGATTTCGTACGGGCTCCCAGAAAAAAGGTAGGTTTGATACCTTCCTGATAAAGTCGATCACGCAGGAACATCAGCGGCGCTGCTCCTACGCCTCCGGCCAGCAGGATCGGTTCATTTTTCTGTCCGGAATAATTAAAACTGTTGCCCAACGGTCCGAGAATTTTGACACTATCACCCGGCTTCCAACCGCTCATTACCGTTGTTTGTGAACCAATAACCTTATAAACAAGAAGAATGGCATTGTTATCGATCCCGGCGATACTGAATGGCCGTGGAAATATTTTTATTGATTCCGGAAAGTAAATATTCACGAACTGGCCAGGCAAGCACTGATTGGCAATAACAGGTGCTGTTATAACAGCCTTGTATATATTTTCGGCGATCGCATGATTATCGACAACAATTCCGCTTGTCAGACATTTCATTCGTTGTTCCTGTCAACCGGTTCATCCGTCTCTTTGTCACCTAATTCGGCAGGCAGTATCGTATTCGTTGTATCCTTGACTGTATCTTTTTCTGATTCTATCAACCAATCGGCAATACTTTTCAGTTCGCTGAGTTCCGATTGAGCATAACTCAGCATATCACTTTTCGGATAAACCTCAATAAATTTCTGATACCAATACGTGGATTTATCCAGATCATAATACCGATTTTTAGTTATCCAAGCGATTGACAACATACTCTTTTCAGCATAAAGTGTGGTCGGAAAATCAGCAATAATACCGGAATAAACCGCAATGGATGAATCGGGCTGAAAGTTGAAGTATTTTTCCCCATTGAGAAATATCTGACGGGCCTGAATATTGTCTTCCGGCAATTCGACGTCCCTGCTCTCAATAAACCGGAGATAACGTGATTCCGGAAATTCGGATTTCATTGTATCCAGATATGTGTTTGCCAGATCGCTTTTTCCGGATTCGTTTAATAAAAAATAAACCGCGTACAGTGCTTTATCCCGAATCGTATTGTAATAATTTGTCGAATAAATCCGGTTAAAATAATAAAACGCACTGTCAGTTTTATTGAAGTCAAAATAATAGAGTTCGCCAATTTCGTACATGACCTGATAATAATCGAGGAACACGCTCACCGTATCGGACATCTTTAGCTTCTTTTCTTCGTATTGCTCGATGGCTTTTTTCAGTACTTCCGGCTTTTCATCACTGGAAATATCAATGGCACTTGTGTCAATTCTTCCTTCGATCTGATCAATGTGGGGTTTGACGTTTTTCCAGGATTCCTTAAACTTTGTGTTCAGACTGAAAAATCGTTTAATTTCAGTGACTTTATTCTGTGCATCCAGAATATATTTGGAATTTTTATCCTCACGCTTAACCGTTTCAAAACTTTTCTGAGCTTTCTCATAGTCGCCAAGATGAACCATATACAACTGTCCCAGTTGATAATATGCTTCGGCAGAGACCGGTTTGCCCTGATATTTTTCAGTAACCTGACTAAACCGGGACTCCGCTGATTCATAATCACCCTCAGCCAGAAAAAGAAGACCCAACTGAAACTCAAGATCGCCCCATACACTTTCATTGGCAATATCATTTAATTTGGCATTTATTAAATCCCGTGCCTCGTCAAAACGCCCGGCTTCGCGGTAAATCCGGGCAAGCAGAATCTGCATTTTATTTTTCAATTCCAAGGAAGGCGCAAAATTATTCACTTTCTTTAAATTGGTAATTGCCAGTTCAGTATTGTTCTTTTTCAAGTTGATTTCGGCAATATTATACTGGGCCAGCGCTGCCATTGGAATGTCTCGTCCGGCTTCAGTTGTATAACGGTAATAAATAAGGGCTGAATCCAGATTTCCGGAAGATTGGTGAAGATCGGCCAATGCAAAAAATATCTCGGATTTCATTATGGGATTTTTCTCTCTCTGACTGGATATTTTCAATTGTCGGAGTGAGTGCTCCTTTTCACCCATTTTCCACAAACAACGACCATACCAGATTTCCGCACGAGCACGCAATTCACTGGCCGGATAGGTGGCAAAATATTGCTCAAAGCTTTTTCGCGAAGCAGAGTAATCGGTCTTATAATATTGCGACATGGCAATGATATAAGCAGCATCATCGGTCCAACGACTGTCCGGATAAGCTAAAATTACTTTATTGGATTTTTCAATTGCAGTATTGAAGTTTTTCCTGACATTAACAGTGATTTTTCCGTCTCCGGCTTTTTCCAATTCCTCAATACCCTTTTTGAAATACTGCTCGGCATTGTAAAATGTATTGTAATAGGCGCATGAACCCAGCGCAATTGACAAAAAACCGGCAAATACGATCAGGTAGAAATTTTTCCTCGATTCAATCACAATAATACCGGTATTTCTATTTATCATTCAGCAATAATTTGTAATCATCAATCAACATCGGCAGTATTTCACCGGAAAGTCCTTCCAGATGAAGGTCCACAATATCACTGATTGCAGTACTGGTTTTATTTATTTCAATAAGGTATGAATTATTCTGTTTGGCGATTCGCGGCAGATTAGAAGCCGGTGATACCTGAGCGCTGGTTCCGATAGACAGAAAAACATCGGATTGCTGCGATGCTTGATAGGCTTTTTCGATACTTTCTTCGGGAAGCGCTTCTCCAAACCAAACTACATTCGGCCGGATCAAACCACCACAATAACAATGCGGAATATGATTGGGATTATGGCGATAGATTTTATCAAATTCATCCTGGGAATATTGCAGGTTGCAATTGATACAGTAATTTTCCATTATATTACCGTGGAGTTCGATGACGTCCCTGCTGCCTGCCCGCTGATGTAATCCATCAACATTTTGAGTAATCAGATCAAAAGTTGGCGCCAATTTCTGCAGTTCAGTCAAAGCGAAATGCCCGGCGTTAGGTTCGGTATTGTGGATAATCTCACGACGATGCTGATACCACTCGGAAACAACACCGGTATTATTATAAAATGCCTCAAAACTGGCCAGTTCTTCCGGCGATAATTTTTTCCAAAGTCCCTCTTCACCTCTAAAAGTCGGAATACCACTTTCGGCAGATATTCCTGCTCCGGTTAAAATAACAAATCTTCTTGCTTCTTTCAGTATCTGAATAACTCGTTCATCGTTCAATAAAATCATTAATCAATACTTCCGTTCAGAATAAATTACTAGACAAATATATTGTCTTTTATCCCTCAAACCAATGAATTAATCCATCCTCGAAAGGATTGCCAAGATCCTGATGTTTGGGAATGATTCTGATCGTAAATCCGTTCAGTCCACTTTGCCAATTGTTCAATGTGCCCTTATATTTGAATTTATTCGTTCCCATTTCAGTCTCAAGGTCCATAGAAACAAAAGAACCTTCGGATATTCCGCCAATGCTGTCGATTTTCCCGTAAAAAATCTGTAATTCAACATCGTGAGGATTAATGCTATCCAGAAAAATTTCAGTCTTTAATTCTAAACTATTTTTAACAGAAAGTTCCTTTGTTGAGCTTGTCTCGACTTTTAAAAACCTGATTGATTTCCAGTTGTCCCGCATATGTTTCTTCCATTGGGCCAGCTCTTTTGACAGCGTAAAAGAGTTCATACGCATCTTCTGAGACCTTTCAGCGGCAGAAAAATACATGGTATTTGTGTAATCACTCAACATTCTGTTTGTATTGTAAACCGGACAGATACTTGCAATTGAATTCTTCATTCTATGAATCCAGTCCCGGGGAAGTCCATCTTTATCACGATAGTAAAAGGTGGGAATAATCTCTTTCTCGAGAATATTGTACAGTTTCATCGCTTCCTGTTCATCCCAGTAAGCATTGTCCTCATACGTTTCCCTGTTCCCGATCGCCCATCCGATTCCCGGACTATAGATTTCATCCCACCAGCCGTCCAGGGTGCTGAAATTTATGACCCCGTTAACTGCGGCTTTCATTCCACTTGTCCCACAGGCTTCCAGCCCGCGCCGGGGGGTATTCAACCACAGATCACATCCCTGGACAAGATACCGGGCAACATTCATATCATAATTTTCAATAAACACTACCGATTGATAAAACCGTTCTTCGTGTGACAGCTTCAAAATTTGTTGAATTAATCGTTTCCCTTCATTATCCTGAGGATGGGCTTTTCCCGCGATAATAATCTGAACCGGACGCGCTTTTTTGCCAATCAGTTTCTCAAGCCGTTCAGGATCAGTAAAAATTAAATCTGCCCTTTTATAAGTCGCAAAGCGACGCGCAAAACCAATCGTGAGGGCTTCAGTATTCAAAACACTTTCAACCCGGGCAATCTCATAGGCGGGTTTTCCCAGGTTTTTATACTGTTTGATTAGGGTTCGTCGCACAAATTCAACCAGCCGTTGCCTTCTTAGTTCATGGGTGCGCCATAGTTCACCATCGGGAATCTGAAAAACATTATCCCATATTTCCTTCCCGGAAGGTTTGGTTCGCCATTCCATGCCGAGGTAGCGATCATATAAATCAGTAATCTCCCGCGATGTCCAGGAAGGCTGATGAATACCATTTGTCACATTGATAATCGGAATTTCAGGCGCTAATATTTCAGGCCACAAGGAGCGCCACATTTGACGGGCAACCACTCCATGCAACTCGCTGACAGCGTTTGCTTTGTAGGATAATTTCAGGGCGAGAATCGCCATGGAAAAATCTTCTTTTGGATCGGCTGTATTTTTTCCACCCAAAGCAAGGAGTTCATTGATGGTTATCCCGACATCTTTGCAGTAGTCTTTAAAATATTTTTCGATCAGGCTGGCCGGAAATAAATCGATCCCCGCCTGAACGGGAGTATGGGTGGTAAAAATCGAACTGGATTTAACCAACTCAAGCGCTTCGTAAAAGGACAACTTGTTGACGGAAACATGCTTTCTGATTCTTTCCAGTCCAAGAAATGCTGAATGTCCTTCGTTTAAATGATAAACACTAGCCGGTTTATCAATAGCATTCAATGCCTGAACACCTCCCATACCAAGAAGGATTTCCTGCTGAATGCGTATTTCCATATCTCCACCGTACAATTCGGCGGTTATTTTTTTATCTGCATCGGCATTTTCATCAATATTTGAGTCAAGCAGGTACAACGGAGTTCTGCCAACCATGGCTCTCCATATCTGGGCATATACGTATCGTCCTGGATAAGGAACCTTAATCAGTAGTCGGTTGCCCTCCTGATCCTTGACAAGATCGAGAGGCATATTATAAAAATCGTTGGCAGCTACTTCTTCTTCCTGCCAGTCATCAATATTTATTCTTTGCTGGAAATAACCGTTCTGGTAAGATAATCCAACACCACAGAGCGGTATCCCGAGATCCGAAGCTGATTTTACATGATCACCGGACAAAATGCCCAAACCGCCGGAATACACTGCCAGGCTCTCTGTTATCCCGTATTCCATCGAAAAATAGGCTATGCTCAGTTCTGTCTCTTCTTTATTAGACTGACCGAACCAGGGTGTTTTTTTTAATGTATGATTAAATCGTTCAATAACCCGGTTGACCTGAAATAGATAACTTTCATCCCTGGCACGTTCCTCAAGAATTTCCTGATCAATTTGACTCAGCATCTGGACCGGATTGTGGCGGACATTTTCCCAGAGATCAGGGTCTAAACGTCGGAATAATTCACGGGTTTCAAAGTCCCAACTCCACCAGAGATTATGTGCCAGATCATGTAGACGTTTCAAACGCTCCGGTAACACCGGTGACACAATGAATTTTTGGATCGGTTTCATCTGTTGATTTTCTCCACTATATCAAATTTCAGGTAAACTTAACTAATCGCAATATGTGAAGCAAGCGTAACCAAGATATAAGTTACTCTCATATCAAAATCTTAAATATTTGTAAGATACCATAACTAACCATTGGAATTTGCCTCCGTTTGACTAAATTTAATCTTGTAAACTTATGAAAACAGTTATTATTTGAGGGATTCATGAAAGAAAGCACCAAAGAGTTATTCAAATTCCTTTTATTGTCACTTATTATCATCATTTCTGTTCTGATCATTTTAGCTATTTTTGAAAAACCATCTGAAATATCACTTAAGCAACCAGAAATCAGTCCACCTTCCCGAGAACTGCGCGGAGTCTGGATGAGCCGGTTTGATTATACCCAGAACCTGAGTACAACTCAAAAAGAGGTTATCCAGGAATATATCAGGGGATCATTTGAAACCGTTAAAAATGCCAATTGCAATACGGTATTTTTCCAGGTCAGAGGCAATGGAGATGTTTTTTTTCAATCAAGTTATGAACCCTGGAGCCATTTACTTACCGGGACTTTAGGAAAAGATCCAGATTGGGACCCGTTGGAATATGCAGTCATGACCGCGCACGAGATGAACCTTGAATTGCACGCCTGGGTCAATACATTTCCCTGCTGGCGAGGAACCAATGACCCAATTTCAACGACACCTCTCCAACCCTTTGCAACCCATCCGGATTGGGTAATATGCGACAGTAACGGTGTTCAAATGCCAAAATCCGACCACTATGTTTCTTTTTCCCCCGGAAACCCTGAAGCCCGCAGGCACATTAAAAATGTCGTTATGGAAATCTGTTCGAAATACGATATTGACGGAATTCATTTTGATTATATTCGCTATCCTGAAGGCTCAACCGCAAACGGCTACTCCCATGACGCCGTCAGTGTATCACGCTTTAAATCAAGGAAAGATAATCCGCTTCGCCTCGATTGGGAAGACTGGCAACGCGAACAAGTTACTGAATTTATTGCGGAAGCATATAACGCCATCACTTCAATCAAGCCTTCGGTCAAAGTATCCGCGGCGGTTCTTGGCAATTATAATGCACCGGGTTGGAATGGATACCATGAGGTGTATCAGGATGCAGCACGGTGGGCAAAGATCGGTAAGATAGATATGATTATTCCAATGACTTACGCATCCCGTGCAAATGGACGGTTTCAAGCCCTGATTGAACGCTGGCAAAGTTTACAGAATATTGAGCAGCCGATCGCCGCCGGTCTAGGCGTCTGGGCTTTTCCCTTTCAGGAAATCCTCCAGGAAATAGATGATGCCCGCAGCATCGGTTTGGAAGGAGTTGTATTATTCGCAATGAGTTCACTGGACAGCGCTCAGTGGAATACATTAAAAAATGAAAAATTCCAGAATCCAGCTATTCCCCCCGCCCTTCCGTGGAAATTTAAACAGGCTGTTCCGACCCCTCAAAATTGCTCTATAAGCCAAATGAATCAGAAACTGGTATTCAATTGGCAGGTAAAACCTATTGAGGAAAAGGGTAATTTCATTCGAAATTATGTCATCTATTTTTCAAAAACCGATTCTGTAGACATTACAAATGGTTCATCGATTTATGCGCTGATTCCCGGTTCATCGGAGCAGTTTATTACCGATATGAATAATGATATGCAAAATCAAAACTTTTACATTTCTGCTCTTGATGCAGCGAATAATGAAAGCATGCTATGCAAATTCTCGTTTGAATCCGACACTGTGAAAACTAAATAATGAAACGTATTTTGCCTTTTTTACGAGCTTATCAAATCTTTATATTTCGGTATTGGAGCTCTTCCATCCGGATTAACATACTTAAACGGGTTATTCTTACAATAATGATACGGCGCCAAAGAAGGATACTTATACCACAGCGGGTCCACCTGCCGGAACATCCCCAGCGCCGGATCATAATACCGATGCCAGGAGTAAAACCAATCGCTCTCTTCATCCCACTCTTTGCCGGTGAATTTGTATTCATTCCCCGTACCACTGGCATCCATATCCTCGCCGAAGGGATAGTAATCCCGCGACCAGATGACACTTGGCGAACTATTAGTGATTGCTCTTGCTGAGCCGAGGTAGTCGTTGTAGCAGTAGCTGTTGATATTCTAACCTATTTTCAAAATGTCTCAAGAAAGAGTTTTATATTCTTTTACAATTTTTAAATATTGTCATACATCCTGCATTCCCGAAATATTGTAACGATGAGACAGGAATAACAATAATAATAATATAGGGTTAAATGTAATTTTTCTTGTTTTAAACCTCGTTACATGTTAATTTACATGTAACGAGAATAG
>Ga0180007_10005570_pt1 | contig 12657 bp, 8 predicted proteins | sample MM_PC_MetaG_FD_121122 | JGI IMG/M metagenome (GOLD analysis project Ga0180007, IMG submission 121122) | Groundwater microbial communities from the Aspo Hard Rock Laboratory (HRL) deep subsurface site, Sweden - MM_PC_MetaG | ecosystem: Environmental > Aquatic > Deep subsurface > Groundwater... | reverse complement strand
TCTCCAGTTCTGGCAAAACTGGCACGAGAGATTACATCCCACATTGCCAACGGATAATATGCGACTGCCAGGCTCAAAGTGAAAGACTGCCTCAGTCTCTATCACCTCTTCTGCTACATGCACTGCCCTGCCATAACTTATTGCGTAGAGCGTACCCCCCTTATTCATCCTGACCCCGCAGTGTCCTGCTGCTTCATCGTCTATCACGCATCGCCTGGGACAGAGACTGCACTGGACTTTATTATCCTTTAATTTCTTGTATAACCTTGCTTCATAATTCGAATTTAGCTTTGCCATATCAGCCTCTTTTCTTTAACGCGAATTGTCGCAAATCTAACGCGGATACTCGCAAATAAACTTAGAATTCGCGATAATTTGCGTTCGATTCGCGTATATTCGCGTTTAAATTCGATATAAACTGCTTGAACTTTCCTCCATCTGTCCTTGGAATACTTGTAACCTTTTCAACCTGTATATTTACATCATCACCTAGAAAATTCTTGATGCTCTTCCTGAGCTTTAATTCATCAAAATCAGAATATCCATTACCTGTCACAATCTTTATTTTGATCTTGCCTATATCTTCCTGTATAAACTGTGTCTCTATGACATTCTTTAAATCCATAGAAAGCATTCCTGAAAGAAGTGAAACAAAACGGCCATCCTTTGTCACAAAGCATTCCTCTGTCTTTCTGCCGTCTATAGATTCTATTGTTTGAAAGTTTCTGCTACAGCTGCACCTCTGGGAAGACAGCCTTACTATATCGCCTGTCTTATATCTTAAAAGGGGCATGGCAAAATTATTCAATGTCGTCCCTGCGATCTCGAAAGTGTCTTTTCTCCCTTCTAAAGGCACTAATTCTGTCACTGCGTCCTCCGGATATATATGGTAATTCCCTTTTTCACACATACCTATACTAGAGACACGCTCTGCTGTTCCATAATGGTCCAGTACCTGTGTGCCAAACTCTTTTTGCATGAATTCTTTCTGGTGCGGCATAAGGACCTCTGAAGATGTAAACACATATTTAAAATCCAGCTTCAAACCCCTAAACCTTAATAATCTTGCCATTAGATATCCTGCTGAAGGAACAGTCTCCAGGGCAACTGGTTTATATTTTTTGATCTCGTTAAAATAGTACTCTATATTTTCCTTTGAGAGATGATACGCTGAAATAAATAGGCTCTTCTGAAAAAGATCCTTTCTCCAAAAAGGCGGCCTCTTTATGTCCGACGGCACAATAGGGCTTGAACGTAAAATTACCTTTCTATCATCAGGACAAAACCCTGCCCACCTATATTGCCTTCGAAGTAAGGCATTTTCAAAATTAATAGAATATAGATCCCTATAAACCTTTAAAGGCGAACCTGTTGTTCCGCTTGTGAAGACCTTTCTTATGAAATGTCTATTTACATTGACTGCCAGGAAATCCTCTGAATTCCCTTTAACATCTTTTTTAGAGATAAAAGGCAGCTTTTTAAGGTCTGATATATCCTTAAAATCTGCCGGGGTTAGGTGAAGCTTTCCAAAAAGCCTTTTATAATAAGGAGAGTTTTGGTACGCATAATTTATCATCGATCCCAATTTTTCTCTCTGTAGCTGTCTTAATTCCTCATCAGAGCAATACTGGCTCTTTTCTAAATCAAAGAGTATCTTTCTGAAAAGACGGCCTTCTCGTAGCAATTTAAACCCCAGGCCACGCAAAGAAACCATGCACTCTTGTATGTTAACCGGGCTATTTATATAAAACGGTGTGATAAAGATGCTCATGTCTTAATCCTCCCGCTCCATTTTGACCTTATTATAGAGGCTACTTCTTTGAATAAGTGGACCTCTTTATTGAAATGTAAAATAAATGGCATAGAAACCGCTATAAGTATGCAAATCTTTAAAAAGACTCCCAATAAATCCAGCAAAAACACTCCATTGCTAAAGAAGATGGAATTTAGAATTAAGGTAAAACATAAAATATAGACATAAGGAAAATATAGCCTGGCGCAAGTCGTGAAGTAATCCACCCATTCCTTTAAATAGTAGCTTGCGGCATAAAGAAATAGTGATGTAGCGAGCAGGAAGCCTACTACCCCAGAGGCAACGGCCACGCCTATTAAACCAAAACCCAATGTCAAGACTAAGATATCAAGAAGAGCGCTTAAGAATATAGCAATTAAATAAAAATATATTATTCTGTACTGTTTATTCATGGCGGTAAAGAAGCTCACCACAGTTGGCGCAAACAATATAAAAAATTTTCCAAAGAGAAGTATAAAAAGTGGGCTTAATGAAAGAGTATAGTCAGCTATAAAATGCCTGATAATAAAAGACGAGACAAAATATATTATACCTATTAATAATGGAAAAAAAATTGACAGCGCCTTAGTGGGCACAAAAAGATATCTTCTTAGATCCTCCACCTTTTCCGTCTCCCCGTATTTATGAAAAAGTCTTGGCTCTATCACCTTTGCCACTATCATCGGCAGATAAACAAGCGATCTGCATATAAGCAAAGCAAATGCATAGTAACCGAGTTGTGTTGCTCCCAGAAATTTGAATATCAATATCCTGTCTACTGTAAAAAGCATCAGGGGAAATAACAATAATGTCATGAGAGGAAAGCCTATTTTTATTAGCCGGAGCAACCCTCTTAGATCGAACCTGAGATCAGGCCTGTAACGTGTATTAAAATAATAAAATAATAATATTGCAAGCGGCCCAAAAACAGCAACAACGTATAGGCCATAAATCTTCCATTTCGTTACCAATAAAAATGTTAACACCACGCACATTGCTGGAAACAAAAAATATGCAATGGCTATTACCGAAAATCTCTTTACAGCAGAAAGGGCCATCTCGTAGAAATTTACCGCGTTCTGCACTACTATCAATATCGCTACTGTCACTATGCCTATCATTCCTACCAAGCCAAGAGATTTTTTAAAGAAGAGTGAGACTGCCACTACAGATAGGGCCACTAAAATGGACGCGACAAGGCAAAATCCAAAAGCGCTGGCCCTGATCCTATCTGCCTTTTCCTTGTCTCCTTTTCCGAGAAGATACGGTATTTCCCGACTCATACCATGCAATACTCCAAGGTGAGCATAAAAACCAAAGTGTAATATAACGTTCAGGGCCGCCCATAGTCCATACATCGCAGGCCCAAGGATACTGGCATTTAAAAATCCTCTTAAGAAATATCCTGCCTGTCCAAGATAAAAACCTGAGGAAAAGATAGATATATCGCGGATAATCTCTCTCTTTTTATTTATCAGTTTTTCCATTTATTAATCTCCGATTATGTAAGCCTGAAATAACGCCTGCCATCAAATAGAATAGAACATTCTGAAACTGATGATATTTCATATCTATAAATGATGCATTAAATAGATAGACTATCCCCATCGCCCAAAAAATAACGACAATCCCTTTACCTAAAAATCCCTCATCAGCTAAACGCCTAAACACAAGAAAACTCTTTCTAAAAATCGATACTAATATAGAAATAAATACGAGAAACCCTAAACTACCTAACTCAACTATCGTACCCGCAAATGTATCGTGTATCACTGGAGGAGCAGTATTATAGAGACTGCTTCTTTTAATCTTGCTAAAATACTCATGACTGTAATAAACAAAACTTCCGAATCCGAACCCAAAAAACGGTTTGTCTTTAAACATTGACGCATATGTATAATAAAGGTTTATCCTGTCATGGACAGGCCCCAGAGAATAAATACGAGGTGTAACCCTTTCCATGTCTACTATTTTTGAATGCAATGGAACCATCATAATCGAACCAAAAAATACGAGAAGAGCTATATACTTTCTGAATTTGCGGTTTAAAAATAACATAAATACAAAAGACAATAAAAAAGCAAGCCATACAGCCCTTGTGTAAGTAAAAAATATTGCTACAGGTGACAAGATGGCGATCGCGACAAAAAAGATTTTACGAGGTGCCCGTATATTTATTGCCATATATAAATTTGCAACGGATAGCATACTTAAAACTGTCCCATTTACAGCAGACTGCAGAAACGGCCCCCTTGAACGACCAAAATGAATTCCCATTCTAGGATTAATAATATCCCTAGGAAATACCAGGCTATTCAACTTAAAATGTTCGAAAATGGAGGTCATAACTAGATATAAAAGAATAAAACTTAAAAATATTAATAATTTGTGGATCTTCTGTTCATTGTTAATAAAATCCTTTGCAATAATAAAAGCGGAAAAGGGAACTACATAACTATTAAATAACAAAGAATATCTATCGAGGCTCCCTCTTGAAAAAGGAATACCCTTTATGCTTATAATAGAAAAAATTCCCAGCGCACATAGTATAAACATCAATATCTCTGTTGTTCTGCGCGACAGGTAAATCTTGCCTCTTGCCATATGAAAAAAATAATAAGCAACCAGGAAACAATATAAGATTCTATCAAGCGATAAATTTGGCATATCGATACCAAGGGGTGCTTTAGTAAACATCGTAAAAAGCAAAGATAAAAGCCATATGATAAGACCATTTGTTGCATCTCTGAATAAGAAATAAAAAAATAAAAAAGTTCCTAAAATAACTACTTCAAGCGCTAAAAAACTTGCAGGCGTAATCAGAACGGCTATTAAAAACGACAATCCAAACACCATTATTAAGCCTAAGATTACATATAAGGTTTTCATTAAAGTGCCTTTAATATAATACTGTTGATATAGAGGTTCCTGTCCTCCTTGGCTTCTATATCACAATAATCATTGTCAAATATGATCTCAAACCTATTGATAGGATAATCTACGATTACAATCCCCGGGTAAAAATCCCAGGATTCATTATCGACATAAGTATTCATGGACTTCTTATCATTAAATCTCACTTTCATATGAGGCCAGATATCTACTGCTTCGCTGCCCCTCGCTTTAACATTAAACTCATATATCCCTGCTGGCAAAATTACATCCAAACTAAATTTTCCTTCACTGTACATAGATTTTTTAATCTCAAATTCTATCTCAAAATTACCGCCTTTTAAATCTAATGACATAGGAATGTTATTAAGGGCTAGTATTTTTGATATCTCCTTTGAAGAATATCCTAATCTTTTTGACAATTTATAACTCGCCTGGTAGCCTTCTGGATTCTTCGGATCCAAGAGAATAGATTTTTTTGAAAACCTTTTTGCCGTCTTAATATATCCTTTCTTTAGATAATAATCAGATAATGCCGCAAACAAGACAGACTTGGTCGTTCTTGAAGAAGTTGTCTCTTTAAATTTATGAAAGGCCTCTGGTATAGAAGATATCTTCATGTAACACCTTAACTGACCCAAATAAGCAGGCTCTTTAAATTCAAGAAACCCCTCTGCTATGCTATAAAATACCAATGCCTTATTGTAATCCTGCGAAGATAAGGCTAAATCCGCTGCCTCTAGATAAGATTCGCCGCCAATAAAACCTTTTATTAATACCGGGGGCATGTCGCCACTAGAGATTACATAAGAAGCCTTTCTATACATCTGGCTTGAAAGATACGAATCTCCCGTATTGAACAGAAATTCTGCGAATTTCTTCAGGTAATAAGAATTCAATGGGTCTAACTCGACTGCCCTCCCATAAGCTGAAAGTGCTAATTCGGAGACCCTTTGATCTATAGGAGATGCTTTTAAAAGTTCAGAATAGATATCCGCCAATCCTATCCATGACCATGCATCCATGGGATTTAGACGCAGGGCCTGCTTGTAATTCTTCTCCGCCTGTTCCGGGTCATCCTTGCTACTGTATACATCAGCAAGTCTGTAGGGATAAAGATAATTCAAAGGGCATAATCTTGCAGCTAGAATACCCATGCGCTCTGCCTTCTCTGGTTCATTGTTATAGAGGGCCTTGGTAGATGCCGATGAACAGAGCTCTGCAAACAAAAAGCCTCCCATAAAAACAATCACTGCCGCTACAGTTATAGAGACCGCTGACTTCAAAAATCCATACACAACCCGACGGTGTTTTAAAATAATAGGCTTATATCCTATTTCTCTCTTCGAGGTCAGATTAAATATAAGAGCAGAGAATACTGTGAATATCAGGGCATTTGCAGGTATATAAAAATTAAAATCCGCTATTGCATGAATGGATAGGCTCAAAATAGCCGTCGACAGAGCAAGTGGAATCCACCTCTTGAAGGATGAACTGGCTATATTATATGTCTTAAAACCCTTTCGAATTATAATGGCGATAATTGAAAGCATTAGCGTCAGACCAAAAATGCTCATCTCAGAAAAAACCTGGAGGTAATCGCTATGTGCGAAGTTCGCAAAAAGATTGAACGCCGCGGGTCTATATTTCGGAAAATTATAGATAAAGCTTCCTGGGCCTGTACCCAAAAGCCAGTTGTCTTTTATTACGCCTATCGTTCCTTTCCAGATAAGAGATCTTCCTGATAAATCTAACTCGGCGTAGCTGGCTATCCTATTGAATAATACATCAATATAGGCACTATTAAATATAAAAACTGTCAAGGTTATTAAAAGAAGCATGATCATAAAGAGAGCAAATCGGATCCTGCCTTTTCTAAATATGGCAACGAACATGAAAATCATTGCGACTGTCAGCGAAAGCCATCCACCTCTGGATAAGGAAAGTAAAAATGCTATAGACATAATTAAAAAAGAATATACATACATTGTCTTTTTCCCTATCTCTTTTTCTGATAAAATCATGCCCACACACAGAGGTATGCAAAGCTCCATTAGTCCTGCGAAATGGTTATGATTAACATATGTAGCAGAAAGAAATCTAGGGACATCCCACCATGATCTATCTATTACTCCCAGATATTGAAGTATGCCTAACAGGGCAATACCTGTACCTGTCATTAAAATTACATCTAGTAATTTTTTTATCTCGCGTTCTTTGTTTATAAAATTTATGACTATATAAAATATGACTGCCAGACTCAGTAGTCTTACAAATTCCGCAAGCGTTGCATAAATATAGCTGGAATTAAAAGATGCTATAACAAAGACGAAGAAAAAAGATAATATCGGTATATCCAGTGGAGTCCTCTTTATCTTTATGTCCTTCTCTGAAAAGATCTTGAAGATACAAAAAAGCCCGAGTGATAATGTCAGGATCTGTATAGGCGCAAACGCCCATGCACGCGTTGCTCCTCCCGCTATAGGTGCAAATATTAGTATTGAGATCAAGAGAAGTTGTATCATATTTTTCTCGATGCTCGATGCTGGATACTCGATGTTTGCCGTTTTCTCGATTTTACGAGTATCGAGAATCTAGTATCGAGTATCAAGATAAGCAAATTAATTTAACAAAAGTATCTACAATATCCCCGTCAAATTGCGTGCCCCTGTGCTGCATAAGCTCAGTTATGGCCATATCCTTTGAAATAGGCCTCTTATAGGAATGCTCTGAGACCATTGAATCATATGCCTCTGCAATAGCTATAATGCGGCTACCCACATGGATATCATTTCCTTTAAGGCCCTTTGGATAACCAGACCCATCTATCCTCTCGTGGTGCTGGATTACAAGATCCGCAACGCCGCTTAATTCCTTTATTGAACTCAATGTCTGATAACCCAGTGCCGGGTGTTTCTTTATTGATTCATATTCCTGGGCGCTCAATGGCCCTGATTTTAAAAGTATGCGCTTGTCTATGCCTATATGCCCTATGTCATGGACAAGGCCTGCTATTTTTATGCGATTTAGATCCGGATCGCTTAAACCCAGTTTCTTTGCTATCTGGCTGCATAGCTCAGAGACATTTTGTACATGCCGGGATAGAGCCCTTCCTGCAGGGCCGATCGCATTAAATAAGGCCATGGTAATATTGGACAAGAATACGGCTGAAGAAAGCATATCTTCAGGCGAAACCCTGCGATCCAGGGTAGCAAAGAGTTCAGCCTTGCTTATCCTGTGGTGGCCTCCTGGAGTTTTAAGCGTCCTGAGCTTGCCCGCATAGATATAATTTTTGATAGTCGAAAGGCTCAGATTAAAATACTCCGCAGCTTGTTTTGGTGTAAAATAAATGTCTCCTTCGAATTTCTTCTTCATGGCTCCTCCTCTTTTTAAAGATACCACAGAGTACACAGAGGTTTTTTATAATAAACTCTGTGTACTCAAAAAACTAACCTTGTTATCTCTCCTTTTTTAAACCTTAAAATACTATTATTAATCAAAAGCCTTGCTTTCTTATCTATAGGATTAGAGGACTCAGAGAAAATTATATTGTTGCTCTGTGTCCTCTGTGGTTTCTTTTAAACCTTGCATATGTGACTTTAATTGATTTTATGTTTTTTTAATCGCTTTATGTTGAAACCATCCTTCTTGTTCTCTGATGCAATGATCAGAAATTAAGCTTTGCTGTAAGTCTTTCCGTAGTAATACTGCTGGTAGGAATAATCGCTGATAAGTGAAATATTATTGACTATGACTCCTAATATCTTAGCGTCTACTTTTTCTAAAAGCTCTTTGGATTTTACCAATAGATCCTTTGTTGCCCTGCCGCCTTCAGCTATCAAAAGTACTCCTGTACAGATGCTTGAAAGTAATGCAGCGTCTGTCACAAGTGTGACAGGCGGCGTGTCAAAGATGATCTTTGAAAATTGAGCCGAGGCCTTTTCTATGAAAAGCTTCATCTGGTCCGAGGAAATCAATTCTGCTGACCTGTTAATATGGCCTCCTGAAGTAACAATGCACAGATTATCCATTCCAGAAGGCTTGATTATGCTTTCAAAATCTGCCTTCTTTGATAAAAACTGTGAAAGGCCTATAGCATTATCATCATTAAATATTGTGTGAAGCCTTGGCTTTCTCATATCGGCATCCACCAAAAGCACTCTCTCTCCACTATTGGCTATCATGAACGCGAGATTCACTGCAGTAATGGTCTTTCCCTCCTGGGGCACAGAACTTGTTATGACTATACTCTTAGCAGAGCCTGAATGATTTAGGGAGAATAAAAGATTTGTTCTTATTGAGCGATAGGCCTCTGAGGCCAGTGAAGCAGAATCCTTTTCAACAACACGGTCAATATCAGTCTTTTTCCTGATATAATTGCCGTCTAATCTAACCCTGGGTATAGACCCTAATAAAGGCAGTTGAAGCACGCTGGCTATCTCATTAGAATTCTTTAAGCTGATATCCATGTAGTCCCTAAAGAAGGCGAGGGCAATACCGCCTATTAAACCTACGATTATGGAAAGTGCGATATTTAATTTCTTCCTTGGCCTTATTGGTTTCCTGGGACGCTCTGCCAGATCCTGCACGCGCACATTATTTGCCTGTATCTGACTTGCAATGGATGTCTCTTTTAATCTATTTAGAACAATCTCTAAAATACGGCTATTTGTTTCAATCTCCCTATTTAAGGCGCCATACTCTATAACGTTGCGCTCTAATTCTAAGGCGTTTTTCTTTTGATAAGCAAAGGCCTGCTCAAATTTTTTCTCTTCTTCTACAGAGCTATTATACTCGTTCTCGATCTCGTTCTTTATGCGCGATTTAAAATAATCTATATTCTCTAAGAGTTGTATCATCCTGGGATGCTTATGTTTATAGACCTTTTTATATTCGACCAAAAGCTCCTCTTGTTTTAGATAATTATCCTTTAAGAGCTGCAGGGACTTATTATCTGTTAGAAGCGTTGGCAGATTCTCCATGGCCATGTTCCCTTCGCTGTCAATAAGACTATTATAGGTAGTCTCTGCGCCTATCCTTCGCTCCTGTGCTGCCAGATAGCTGGCATTCAATTTAACCAGGCCGTCATTGACCATGACCTCCTGATTTTTTATAGAGACAATGTCATTTTGTTCCTTATAGGCCTGGAGTTTCAACTCTGATTCCTTTACCTTTTTTTTCTGAGTCTCAACCTCTTTCCTTAACCAATCCTGCGCATCCTGCGACATCTTCATCTTTAACACAATATTGGATTTGACATAGAAATCGGCGAATTCGTTTGCAATTGCAGAGGCTAACTTAGGATCGTTATCCTCTGCGTGTATATTGATAATCCTCGTGTCACGCACCAACTCTACCTTTACCTTTTTAAGAAGGGCTTCTACGGGATCTTTGGATTGTTTAAACTCTTCACCTTTGAATAATTTTAGATTCTTTATAACATGGTGGGCAGTGCGCCTGCCTCTTATTATCTCCTGCTGAGTCTCTATATAATCCCTGTATGCAAAATAATTGGTCTCACCAAGCTTGACAACGTCCTTTACTGATAAAACAGCAGGGCTCTCGACATCCACTATCACTGTGGCCGTGGCCCTATAGACCTCTTTCTGCATAAAAGATGCTATTGTCACAAGCGTAACAGTGATCAGGAAAAAGCTTATGAGGATCCACTTCCTGCGACGGATTATATTAAGGTAATCGCGCATGTGTATCTCTTTATGAAAATTAATATGCATTTTTTCTCCTTATACCTGGGTAACTTCGTAAGTTGCCCTTTGGGCAACTTACGAAGTTACCCACTTAGAAAAAGCTTTCAGGCACTACTATGATATCGCCTGGTTTTATAGGTATATCTTTTTCTTTTTCGCCTTTTTTCGTGATATCTGTTATCTTTACGGATATGGTAAGCTCGTTGCCATTGTCTACACGCAGCACCTTGGTTCCATTCTGGGCAGCGCCTTCCTTAAAGCCGCCTGCCATTGTAATTGCTTCAAGCACTGTGGTAGGACGGTCTTTAAAAAGCTCGTATTCACCTGGTTTGTTTACAAAACCCATGACAAATACTTTTTTCTCTGTGTATTTTTCTATAAAGACATTTACCTGAGGGTCCACGAGGTAGTCTTTTTTGAGTAAGGTCATTATCTCCTTCTCTATCTCTTCCACTGTGAGATCCTTTACCTCTACAGTGCCGATTAAAGGAAAGGTGATCTCGCCTTTTGAGCTAACGCGCGCCTTAGTAGTAAGGTCTGCCTGCTCATACACAGTGATAAGAAGCACATCTCCAGTGTCCACCTTGTACTCTTCAGCGCTGGCAATTGGATTGAATATAAAAGTTGTTAATAATAGAAAAATTAGATATTTCATGATCTTCCCTTGTCATTGCGAGCGAAGCGAAGCAATCTCAAAGAAGATTGCTTCGGGCCTTCGGCCCTCGCAATGACGCTGGTTAAAATACCGCCTTTGCAGTAAGTGTGACTAGATTCTGTTCGTAGTCAAATGTATCAAAATTAGAATCCCTGTCTATATGCTCAAGCTGTAACGTAAATGTCAGCCATTTTTGCATATAATACCTGAAACCAGCGCCCAAAGAGGCGTACCTATCTTCTCTCTTCTGTGTCTCAGTGCCTTCTGTAGTCTCTTCAGGATAGGAATTGATCTGGTAGATGCCGTTTACGAAACCGAGTAACTTTGGAGTAAAATAGTGGTCATATACCGCAGTAACGTTTTCTACAGTGTAATAATTATTTACATCATAAGTCGACTCATAAGCTGTCCTGGTAAGTGATAGCTTAAGAGCGTCCTTTTCTGAAAATGTGTGCGTCAGGTCCGCGTAAAGCACTCCTGTATCAAAATCAGCCTGAGCTTCATTGTCATAATCGCGCGTCTGATAACCTGTCTTTATTGTAGCAGTTGTCTTTGGAGTCAGCTCGCCTATTGCGCCAATAAGGAACTGGTGATAATCAGAATCTGAGCGTGTATTCTCATCATATCTGATTTGGCCAAAATCATATTCGAAAAGAAGCTTTGTCTTTGAAAATGTCTGGTGGGTAAGTATAAAGGAATAGACGTCTTCATCTCTGTCATATATGTCATAGGCAGGATTATCTCTGTACTCGCGTATAAAATGTTCATAACCAAGTTGGATACCGAGCCGCTCTTTCTGAAAGGCAGCCTTTATACCCGTTGCATTATCAGTCCGTTTTGTCCTTTCAGTATCCTCTGTGGATGGCCTCTCATATAGGCGCTTATAGTCATTGTATATATTAAAGGTGACATCCTGCCAGTTCACCTCCAGGTCTCCAGACAAATAGTGGTTAGTGCCATCCTGGGAACTTTCATCTATATACTGGCTAATTTCTGCATGATAGTCGAGCTTTAGAAGATTATCACTGAATGGCCATTCAACAGATACCCCTGGCACAAGAGTGACTATAAAGTCATCCTTTTCATCGTCAGAATCCAAGTATATATTGTCATCATACTGGAGTCGTACCTCACCCCATGGGATGATCTCAGCCTCGCCTATCTTTAGTCCTTCTGCGGCATATAATGTGGGGTTAATGACAAGAATGGAAGCCAAAAAGCATAAACTTACTACAATTTTACACACTTTCTTCATGAACCACCTCTTTTTTAGTTACTACGGTTTTGTATGATATTGAACGATAGTATATCATATGAACCCTATCTTGTCAAACACTTTTTTAATATTTTTTAAAACTTATCTAAACATTACATTACATTTCATATATATTTAGTGACTATTAAATTATAGAGATTAAAATATTAAGGTAGGTTTAATGCTTTGCTGTTTTGACAGAAAATTACACTATCTCGAGGAACATGTCAACTAAGTTTTGATCAAACTGAGATCCTGAATTTTCTTTTATTATGGCCTTTGCGGCCTTTTCACTGTATGCTTTTCGGTAAGGCCTGTCAGATATCAATGCCTGGTACACACCTGTTATCGCGAT
>Ga0180007_10005568_pt1 | contig 12661 bp, 10 predicted proteins | sample MM_PC_MetaG_FD_121122 | JGI IMG/M metagenome (GOLD analysis project Ga0180007, IMG submission 121122) | Groundwater microbial communities from the Aspo Hard Rock Laboratory (HRL) deep subsurface site, Sweden - MM_PC_MetaG | ecosystem: Environmental > Aquatic > Deep subsurface > Groundwater... | reverse complement strand
TTATTTGGATGCGTATAATGTTGGATTAGATGAAGTTGACACCATCGTATATACAGATTTAGCTGAAACAATTTCAGCTACAATCTCTACTTTGATTTCTACTATTACTATTATTTTGGCAGCCTTTGCTGGTATCTCACTTGTTGTTTCATCTATTATGATTGGTATCATTACTTATGTATCTGTTGTTGAAAGAACAAAAGAAATTGGAATCATGAGAAGTTTAGGTGCGCGTAAGAAGGATATTTCAAGAATATTCAATGCAGAAACAGTCCTCATCGGATTTTCATCTGGTGTCATTGGAGTTCTGATTGCGATATTACTTAATATTCCTGTCAATATCATTATCAATCGATTGATTGGCGTTCCAGGATTCTCCACACTTAACTTAACAAGTGCTATTGGATTAATCGTATTAAGCACCATCTTAACATTAGTTGCTGGTCTTGTTCCTAGTGGAATTGCAGCTAGAAGAGATCCAGTCGTTGCATTAAGAACTGAATAAGATTTGTTTTTAGTGATATAATTTATAGTAACAAGGAGGTGTTTCTATGATTAAAATACTCATTATAGAAGATGAATATAACATTAGAAAACTCTTTTCAAAATACTTATCAAACCAAGGTTATGAAACCATAGAAGCTGAGGATGGCCAAAAAGCCATCCAAATCTTTGAAAAAGAACACATTGATTTAATCATTACTGATGTGATGATGCCAGTGATGGATGGTATTACCTTAGTCAATAAAATTAGAATAACGCATCCCGAATTACCCATTTTAATGCTCACAGCATTAGATAGTTTTGAAGATAAAGAAAAAGGGTTCATCAGTGGTGCAGATGATTATATGGTTAAGCCCATTGATTTAAATGAAATGCTCTTAAGAATTAAAGCATTACTGAGAAGATATCAAATAGCAAGTTCTAATAAAATTGAACTTAAAGATTTCTCATTGGATTATCAATCAGGCGAGTGCATACAAAATGGAAATCTATTGGAACTATCAAGAAAAGAATTCCAACTTATATTTAAATTACTCGCTTCTCCGAATAAAATATTTACAAGAGAACAATTGATGAATGAAATTTGGGGTTTTGATTCTGAAAGTTATGATCGAACAGTAGATACTCATATTAAAAAGATTAGAGAACATGTGACATCAGAAGCATTTGAAATCATTACCGTGCGTGGTCTTGGGTATAAGGCGGTCATTAAATGAAAAAGTTATCAGTTAAAATTTTAGTAACGATATTTGTTGTTTTAGGCTTATCGACATTAATCCCACGCTTGATCTTAACCAATATCGTTGATTTCCCTTCACAAGAAATATTTCAGTCTCATTTATTTTTAATTGGTATGATTGTGACTGCGGGTATCAGTTTAACACTATTCGGATTAGCAATCAAATACATCATCATTAATAGAATTCGATCACTAAGCATTGCTACCAAACAAGTAGCTCATGGTAACTTTGATATTCACATTGAATCAAAAGGTAGAGATGAATTATCAAGCTTAAGCGATGACTTTAATCAAATGATTTTAGAGTTAAGAGCAAATGAATATTTAAATAAAGAATTCGTTCGTAATTTCTCGCATGAATTTAAAACACCGATTAGCGCAATCAAAGGCTACGCTGAATTGATTCAAACTGGAAATTTAACACCCGAAGAGATTGTTGAGTATTCTGAAATCATTGCTACCGAATCATCAAGATTATCAAACTTATCAAAAAATATGTTACAACTATCTATTTTGGATAGTACTTCAATCGTTAAGACTGATCAAGATTTTAATGTGTCAGAACAAATTAGAAGTGTTATACAAATGCTACAACTATCTTGGGAAGAAAAGAAACTTGAACTAAATTTAGAGCTTGATGAAGTACATATCACAAGTAATAAAGAATTGACTTATCAAATTTGGAAAAACTTGATTGATAATGCCATCAATTATTCAAGTGTGAATCAAAAACTAGATGTTTCAATTAAAGCAGATAAAAGTGAAATGATTTTCAGTATTACAAATTATGGCATAGGCATTTCTCCTGAAGAACAATCTCACATCTATGATTTATTTTATGTCGTAGAAAAATCTAGACATCAAACCAGTAGTGGTATTGGATTATCAATTACAAAAAGAATTGTTGAAAAGCTTAAAGGAAAGATTGAAGTTAACAGTCAAGTCAATGAGTTTACAACATTTAAGGTCACACTACCAATAAATTCAAAATAAAGAAAGACATTCATGTCTTTTTTTATTGTAGTGAAATTCATAGGTAATGATAATCATAGATGAACGAAATTTTAAATGGTATAATATGTATGAAGATGATCAAATCATCAGGTTTTTGGAGGTATTTGATGCAAACAAATTACGATATCGTTGTTGTTGGTAGTATTAATATGGATTTATTTTTTGAAATCAATAGACAACCTGGCATTGGAGAAACGATTGAAGGCCAAGCTTTTCACTTTCTTCAAGGGGGTAAAGGAGCCAACCAAGCGATTGCTGCTGCTAAATTAGGAAATAAGGTTGCTATGATTGGTTGCGTCGGCCATGCCGTTTTTGGTACAATTGCAGTTAAAAACTTTGAAAAATATGGTGTTAATCATACACATGTTCATCGTGTCGATGAATATACTGGTGTTGCTTGTGTCACTATACAACAATCCAAAAAAAGAGATAACTCGATTATTAGCGTACCAGGCGCAAATCGGAGAATCACAAAAGAAATGATTGATCAAGCAAAGCCAATCATCAAAAAAGCAAAAATCGTTCTTTTACAATTAGAAATTCCAATGGAAATTGTTGAATACGTCATTGATTTTTGCAATGAAAACCAAGTACCTGTTGTTTTGAATCCATCACCTTATCAAACTTTACAAGCAGATATGATTCATAAAATCACATTTATAATTCCTAATGAAATCGAAGTCAATCAAATGTTTCCAAATCACTCTATTGAATTGAGTTGTGCTCAATACCCTAAAAAACTCATTGTAACCAGAGGATCGATGGGAGCAGTCTTTCATGATCGTGTAGAATTAAAGATTGTTGATGGTATTAAAGTTCCAATTGTTGATACAACAGGAGCCGGAGATGTCTTTCTAGCTGCATTCGCTTCCCAGTATATAAAATCCAATCAAATTGAAGAAAGTATTCGATTTGCAAATATATGTGCAGGTATGTCAATCATGAAAATAGGCGCTCAAGAAAGTTCGCCAACAATCGACGAAGTTAACGAATATAAAAAATACATGAATACTTAAAAAAAATTATTTAACTTTGGAATGAATATATCCTTATTTCAATTTAGTAAAAGCGCTTACAAAAAGGGTTTATTTTCTCATTGCTATGATGTATAATCATAGTAGAGACTTAAAAAGGAGATAATCCATGAATAAAAAGTATATTGCTGAGCCTTATCGCATAAAAATGGTCGAACCAATTAGAGAAACAACCCGTAAGGAACGAGAAATGCTTTTAAAGAATGCTGGGTATAACCCTTTTTCTTTGAGAAGCGAAGATGTTTATATCGATCTTTTAACAGATTCAGGTACTGGAGCTATGAGCCAGGAACAATGTGGAGCTATGATGGTTGGGGATGAAGCTTATGCTGGAAGTCGTAGTTTTTTTAAACTTGAAAGTGTCGTCAAAAATATAACTGGTTATCAATATTTTATGCCTGTTCATCAAGGTAGAGGTGCTGAGCAAGTCTTTTTACCTCAACTCGTTACAAAAAAAGGTATGTTTTATATTTCTAACATTCATTTTGACACAACTAGAGCACATGTTGAGCTTGCTGGAGCAAGAGCAATTGACTGTGTGATAGAAGAGTGTTTTAATATTGATTTAGATCATCCATTCAAAGGAAACTTTGACTTAGTTCATCTAGAAAAACTCATTTTAGAAAAAGGCAAAGAAAATATCGCTGGCATTATCATGACAATCACGAATAATTCTGCAGGTGGACAGCCTGTCAGTATGGCAAATCTAAAAGCGGTAAAAGAGATAGCAAATAAATTCAATATTCCCACCATCATTGATGGTGCTAGATATGCTGAAAATGCATTTTTCATTAAGGAACGAGAAAAAGGGTATGAAAATAAAGCAATCATTGATATCGTTCGTGAGGAATGTAGTTATGCTGATGTCTTTTTGATGAGTGCTAAAAAAGATGGACTGGTCAATATGGGTGGCATCATAGCGATTAAAGACAATGAACAACTTTATAATCAATGTCGAGTAGCAGTGATTCCATATGAAGGATTTCCAACATATGGCGGATTAAATGGTAGAGATATGGAAGCTCTAGCTGTTGGTCTCATGGAAGCTTTAGATGAAACATATTTAAGACATCGTATTGATCAAGTAAGATATTTAGGGGATAAGCTTAAAGCTGCTGGTGTACCCATTCAATATCCAATAGGTGGTCATGCTGTATTTGTTGAGTGTAAAAGAATGGCACCACATATACCCTCTGAACAATTCCCTGCATTATCAGTTACCAATGCTATTTATTTAGAAGCTGGTATTCGTGCAGTTGAGATTGGAACTTTATTATTAGGTAGAGACCCTGATACACATGAAAATATACCATGTGTATTAGAATTGATGCGATTGGCAATACCAAGACGTGTTTATACATATCGGCATATGGATGTTGTTGCTGATGCAGTCATCCATGTTTATCAACATAGAAATGAGCTTAAAGGGTATGAATTTACTTATGAATCGCCTATTTTAAGACACTTTACATCTACATTTCAACCCATTGAGAATTAAATAAACGGAGGATTTTATGATTGCCTATTTAATTGTTGGACTTATTATTGTCATGTTTGCTTTGGATTTAATTGTTTCTTTGCTCAATTATAATAATAGAAATAAACCAATTCCCGAAAATGTTAAAGATATATATGATGAAGAGAAATACAGTAAATGGTTAAGCTATACAATGGAAACTATGAGATTTGGACTGATCACAAAGGTTTTTGATACACTTTTAATACTAGGCTTATTGATCTTCGGAGTCTTTGGTGCGATAGAAGTTTGGACAAACAGTTGGTTCTTAAGTCCAACACTTCGTACATTGTCTTTTCTTGGTTTAATTGTTGTTGGATTATCTATTACCAATATGCCATTCAATTATTATGCGACTTTTGTTATTGAAGAAAAATTTGGATTTAATAAAACAAACAAGAAGACTTTCTTCTTTGACATGATTAAAAACCTATTAATTATGACTATTTTGGGTGGATCAGTTGTTGCATTGTTTAGTTTTCTCTACTTACAGTTTACTGATAATTTATGGTTGTTTGTTTTAACTGCCTGGGCAGCACTATCCATCATTATGATTCTTATATTCATCTTAAACGTTAAGGTGTTCGTCAAATTATTCAATAAACTTTCCCCACTTCCTGAAGGAGACTTAAGAACTAGAATTGAAGCACTAGCTTTAGAGGTGGGTTTTCAAGTTACTGCTATTTCAATTATGGATGCATCCAAAAGATCAACAAAACTTAATGCATTCTTCAGTGGTTTAGGTAAAACAAGAGAAGTTGTTTTATTCGATACGTTAGTTGAAAAGCTTTCAGAAGATGAAATACTTTCTGTACTTGCTCATGAATTAGGACATGCTATGCATAAAGATGCACCACGTATGCTTGTACAACAAATTATTATTTTTGGTTTGTATGCTGCAGTCATCGGATTAATCATGCAATCTTCAGATTTGGCAACAGCATTTGGTTTAACAGGTGTCCATTTAGGGTTTGGCTTGATTTTATTTAGTATTTTAATCGAACCTATTAACGTCCTTTTGGGTATGCCTTTGAATTATTTAAGCAGAAAAGCTGAATATGCTGCCGATGCTTTCTCTACAAAATATGTTGACAAGAAACATATGATGTCAGCATTACGCATTTTAGTTACTGAAAACTATTCGAATTTAAATCCTCATCCTGTCTATGTTTTATTGCACTATTCACATCCAGCTATGGCAGATCGCTTAGGAGCAATCGAAAAACTGTAGTCATCAATTAAATAAATGTATGAAAAGATATAATTACAAGGAGCAAATATGAAAAAATTTCGCATTTTAGCCATTAATCCAGGTTCTACATCAACAAAACTAGCGATTTATGAAAATGAAGGGCTTGTTTTTACTTTTAGTGTTAGACATGATTCAAAAGTCATTAACCAGTTTAATCACGTCATTGAACAATATGACTTTAGATTAAAAGCAATCATGGAGGCACTGGTGGAATCTCAAATTGATTTAGCAACACTTGATGCAGTTGTTGGTCGAGGGGGTATGCTTAAGCCTATCGAAGGGGGAACATATGAAGTTAACGATGAAATGGTTGATTTCATGAAATTATCTCCTCGTGGTGAACATGCATCAAACTTAGGATGTGTAATTGCTAAGCATATAGCAGATCAATATCATATACCAAGTTATATCGTTGACCCTGTAGCTGTTGATGAAATGGAGGATATTGCTAGATTTACAGGTATGCCTGAGATCCAAAGAATGAGTTTATTTCATGCTCTTAACCAAAAAGCAGTTGCTCTCAAAGCAAGTAAAGACTTAAATAAAAAATATCAAGATCTAAACTTAATTATCGCTCACTTAGGGGGAGGGATCAGTGTTGGCGTTCATAAAAATGGACGTGTTATTGATGTCAATAACGCATTAGATGGCGATGGGCCGATGTCACCTGAAAGAAGTGGATCAGTTCCATTAGGTCCCTTGTATAAAATGGCTTTATCTGGGAAGTATACATTGAAAGAAATTCAAAGAAAAAATTATGGCCAAGGTGGTTTAGTTGCCTATTTAGGGACAAATGATGGGTCTGAAATTAGAAAAAGAATTTTAGCTGGTGATACAAAAGCAAAGTTTATCTATGAAGTCATGTGCTATCAGATTGCTAAAGAAATTGGAAGTTGTAGTACAGTTCTCAAAGGAAAAGTTGATGCGATCATCATTACTGGTGGTCTAGCATATGACAAGAACACAGTTGATTTAATTAAAGAAAGAGTTGAATTTATTGCACCTGTGATGGTTTATCCAGGTGAGGATGAAATGGAAGCTTTAGCCTATGGTGCTTATCGTGTACTTAAGGGCGAAGAAAAAGCAAAAATATATAAGTAGGTGAATTTGATGATTAAATCAATGCAAGACATTGTCAAAAGAGCACAACTATTAGAAAAAAAGACAGTAGTTGTTGCAGTAGCAAATGATGAACATGTTTTAGAAGCTGTTCATATGGCTGTCCTAGATGGTATTGTACAAGCCATATTAGTTGGTGATGCAACGGAAATTAAGCAATTGATGTTTAAGTTAAACATGGATGCTGAAGATTATAAGATTATTGATCTACCTGATCAATTAAAAGCATGCGATGCATCTGTTAAAATGATTAGTGAAAATAAAGCTGACATTTTGATGAAAGGCATGGTTGATACAGCAATCATCTTACGTGCTGCACTAGATAAAGAGTTTGGAATGAGAACCCCAAATAGACTTTCACACGTCAGTGTGATGGAGATTGCTACTTATCATAAATTACTTTTAATGAGCGATGGCGCGATGAATATTGCACCAGATGTTGAAATCAAGCAAGAAATCATAGAAAATGGTGTAGCAATTGCTCATGCTTTAGGCATTAAAATGCCAAACGTTGGTTGTATTGCTGCTGTAGAAAAAGTAAATCCTAAAATGCAAGCAACCCTTGATGCACAAGAATTAATCATAAGAAACCAAAATGATCGCATTAAAGGTTGCATCGTTGGTGGTCCATTTGCTATTGATAACGCCATCAATAAAGAAGCTGCTATGCATAAGGGCATTGTTGATCCTATGGCAGGTGATGTAGATTTCTTATTAATGCCTCAAATAGAGTCTGGAAATGTTTTCTATAAGAGTATGATGTTTCTTGCAAATGCAAAAAGTGCAAGTGTCATTGCTGGTGCTAAGAAACCAATCGTTTTAACAAGTAGAGCAGATTCTAAAGAAAGTAAATTTTATAGTATTGCACTCGCAGCATTAGTTGCTGACCATCAATCATATTCTTGAAATATTAGAAATTCATAGGAATATGTGAGAAGTATAATATCATGAGTGATTATTTGTATGGGAAACACGCAAAATAAGGTAAAATAATATTAAGGGAATCAATTAGAATTTTTTAAGATCTATATTTAGTCGTATTTTATACGGCTAAATTCTATTTGATATGAGGAAAACAGCATGGAATTAGAAATGATGAAATCAAAATTTCATAATGTCAAACTCGTCGTATTTGATTTGGATGGCACACTGCTTAATAGCCAAAGTCAGATTTCAGAAGAAAGTAAGTATGCTATTGATTTACTCAAAGAAAAAGGCATTCGGATTGCAATTGCTTCAGGTAGAATATTTAGTATGATTAAGCACTTTAGTGAAACTTTGGGTTTAAAAGATTTTATTATCTCTTCAAATGGAGCAGCAATTGATGATCTTTCAACTAATCAACCGCTCCAACAATTATTTACCAATCCCAAGGATGCAAAAAAAGTTGTAGAATTTTGTGTTAAAAACCATATCGAATGCAATATTCTCAAAAGAGATGCGTGTTATTTTCAACCATATAGTCGACGTATTGATAGATTTAATTTATATAATATACATGCAAGACAAGTACACTCAGATGAAATAAAAATTATTCTTTATGATGATGGTATACATGATTATTCAAAGATTGAGAAATTATTAATTTATGAAATGGATGAAACCAAAACGCATCAAGTACTTGAATTTGTTCATGAAAATACAAAGTTGATTCATATGAGTTCTGGTCATGGATATACGGATATCTCATCTCCAGGTGTAAGTAAAGGTCATGCAGTAAAAAAGATTGCTGAATATCTCAATATCAGTTTAGATCATGTTTGTGTATTTGGTGATTATGATAATGATGTTAGCATGTTTGAAATTGCTGGTTTGGCAATAGCTACGGCCAATGGTAGTCCTAAAGCTTTAGAAAACGCAGATTTTATCACGTTATCCAATGATGATGAAGGTATCGCATATGCGATTAAAAAACTATTGTTATCATAGGTGATCGTTGATCATCATAGAAAATCTCTCATTTAAGTCGAAGGAGACAAGAAAATGAAATCAATACATAAAGGTCATGCTGTATCGCAAGGTATTGGAATAGGTAGAGTATATATTTACAAGCAATATATACCACAAATAGAAAAAGAAATCATCGATTCAACTCTTGTTGAAAAAGAGATAGACATCTATAAAAGTATTAGAGAAAGCGCACATATCGAGATTTCGAAGATTAAGCATTTCCTGCAAGATAAAAATGATATCAAATCGTTCATTTTTGATGCACATCTTGAAATGGTCGATGATCAAGTGGTTATTGAAGAAATTCATACTCAAATACGAGAAAAGCATTTTTCTCATCGTTATGCTATCAGAGTTATATTTGACAAATATATTGATTTACTTTCACAAGTTGATGACATATTGATTAAAGAGCGTATTGCTGATCTTAAAGATGTTAGAAATAGGTTATTAAGAATAGCTGATGGTATTCCGGAATCCAATTTATCGTTATTGGACCAACCTTCTGTGATTATTGCGCAAGATTTATACCCATCAGATACTGCAACGCTTGATAGAATCAATGTACAAGCCATTATAACTGAAGTTGGAGGTGTAACATCTCACACAGCAATTATTGCTAAAAGCTACGAGATTCCAGCTATTTTAGGTGTTGATCATATTTTGAATGAAGTTAAGCAAAATGAATGGATGATTGTTGATGCAACCGCAGAAAATATCATAACGAACCCCGATTTGGATACGATTGAAGTTTATAAAAATAAGCAAAAAGATTATTTATTTAAGCAAGAAATTGTTAAACGTTATATCAACACAAAACCAATGACAAAGGATGGAACAATCATCGATTTATCTTTGAATATTGGCTCTGTCAGTCAAGAAATATTAGAAAACGAACAATTTGTGGATGGCATAGGATTATTTAGATCTGAGTTTTTATATATGGAAAACACACAAATGCCATCTGAAGATTTCCAGTTTGAAGTTTATAAAAAAATACTTGAAAAATTTAAACAGAAACCGGTTGTTTTGAGAACCTTAGATATTGGTGGAGATAAAGTGCTCAGCTATTTGGATATGCCTAAAGAAGATAACCCATTTTTAGGAAATCGAGCGATTCGTTTATCTTTTACACATCAAGAACTTTTTAAAATACAACTTAGGGCTGCACTTAGAGCGTCTATATATGGTAACTTGTGGTTGATGTTTCCGATGGTTGGCAGCATCGATGATATTTATCAAATTAAAGAAATTCTTGAATCAGTTAAAACGGATTTAATTAAAAACAAGATTGCATTTAACAAGGACTTTAAATTTGGTATTATGATTGAAATTCCATCCATTATTATGGTAGCTGATCATGTTGCAGAGATTGTTGATTTTGCTAGTATTGGAACAAATGACTTATGCCAATATTTAACTGCTGTGGATCGTATGAATCCATTGGTATCAAAATATTATCAAAGTTATGCACCTAGTATGTTTAGAATTATTAAAATGGCTGTTGATACGTTTAATAAAGCCGGAAAACCAATCTCAGTATGCGGTGAATCAGGTGGCGATTTGATTGCAGCACCAGTTCTCATTGGTTTGGGTATCAGGAAATTAAGTATGAATAATGCTTCAATTCCATATATTAAGCGCATGATCACAACGCACACGATAGATGAATTTGAGATGATTGCTTCTCATGTTATAACATTAAAAACAGAAAAAGAAGTGATTGATTATATCAATTCACATTTAGAATCCGAGGAATGATTTTGCTATACGCTATGGTTTGAAATTGATTAGGGATGTAGTGCTATGCACTGTATCCTTTTTTTATGATGCTAGGGGGTTATATCATAAAGATAATTGTGGTAAAATAAATCTATAAAGAAAGCGTTATCATTATCATATTTTTAAGCAATAAAAATTATAGTTTTTACTTGAGGTGAACCATGATTATTTTAGACGGTCAATCTTTATCTTTAGAAATGTTACATCAAGTAGCAAGAAATCACAAAAAGGTTTCGATTGCCAAATCAAGTCAAGAGCTAGTTCAAAAAGCTAGCCTTTTTGTCGAAAAAGTTGTTGAAGATGGCAGAGCAGTATATGGAATTAATACTGGTTTTGGACATTTAGCAAATATCATTATTGATAAGCATCAAGTGAAGAAGCTTCAAGCTAATTTATTGATGAGTCATGCATGTGGTGTTGGTGATCCTTTGCCTATCGACATCGTTCGTGCAATGATGGTTCTAAGAATTAATGCGTTAATAAAAGGATATAGTGGTATTCGTTTATGCACCATTGATAAATTGATGGAGATGTTAAATAAAAATGTGATTCCTGTTGTTTTTGAAAAAGGTAGTTTAGGTGCTAGTGGAGATTTAGCATTACTTTCACATATGAGTTTACCGATCATTGGCCTCGGCGAAGTCTATTATGAAGGCAATCGAATGGATACTTTATCAGCTTTTAAGAAAGCTGATATCAAACCTATTGATGAACTATTTGCAAAAGAAGGTTTAAGTCTGATCAATGGCACACAAGCAATGAGTGCGATTGGTGGATTGGTTTTGTATGATAGTATCAGATTACTTAAGTTTGCAAATTTATCATTATCTATGGCAATGGAAGCTTTAGGTGGAGTTATTAATGCCTTTGATCCAAGGATACAAGAAGTCAGAGGACAAAAAGGACAGATTAAAGCAGCTCAAGAAATGAGAGATAATTTAAACAACAGCAAGCATATTACCCATCAAAACGAGCTTCGTGTTCAAGATGCATATAGCTTAAGATGTGCACCACAAGTGCATGGTGCTGTTACTGATGCACTAGAACATATCTTAGATATTGTTGAAAGAGAAATGAATGCTGTAACAGATAATCCAATCCTTTTTGAAGATGAAGAACTGGCAATTAGCGCAGGTAATTTTCATGGAGAACCATTAGCTCTAGCATTCGATTATTTAGGTATTGCAGTAGCTGAACTTGCAGGTATTAGTGAAAGAAGAATAGAGCGGATGGTAAACCCTAACCTATCTAATGGTTTGCCTCCATTTCTAGCTAAACATTCAGGATTGAATTCCGGATTCATGATTGTTCAATATACTGCAGCATCTTTAGTAAGTGAAAACAAAGTACTTGCTCATCCTGCATCTGTAGACTCAATTCCATCGTCAGCAAATCAAGAAGATCATGTATCTATGGGATCCATTTCTGCAAGAAAAGCAAAGTCCATTTTAGAGAATTCTAGAAAGGTTATTGCCATGGAATTGCTGACAGCAGCTCAAGCAATTGATTTTAGAGAAAAGGCTCAATTAGGCGATAAAACGGATAAGGCATATACATATATTAGAAAACACATTCCAATGATCACGCATGATGAAGTCATGTATCCATACTTACATCAAATAGAACAGATGCTGATAGAACATGAATTTGAGAGTTATGTTTTTAAAGGGGAAGATGTCAATGAATAAACCATCTGAAATCGGATTAGATCTTCTATTTTCAAGTTTACCCGAAGATCCTATTTTCGATCC
>Ga0180007_10005567_pt1 | contig 12662 bp, 11 predicted proteins | sample MM_PC_MetaG_FD_121122 | JGI IMG/M metagenome (GOLD analysis project Ga0180007, IMG submission 121122) | Groundwater microbial communities from the Aspo Hard Rock Laboratory (HRL) deep subsurface site, Sweden - MM_PC_MetaG | ecosystem: Environmental > Aquatic > Deep subsurface > Groundwater... | reverse complement strand
ACTTTCGATAATTATGCTCTTTTACGGATCGGGAACATCGCTTGTGGAAATCTTGAATTACGGCTTCGTTTCGGAAGAAATTGCCAGATCATTAATAGGGTCATTCGCACTTCTGGCAACGATACCAATAACGGCCGCAGTAGCGGCAAAAGGATAACATCATGGTTGCGACTCGAAACTACAAAAGCCGTTTCGCCGCTCAGGCAAAACACCATCACTACAACCCTACCTGCTAAACCTCTCTACTGCTAACCGCAATATTGGCAACTCTTCTGGTCAAATCATGTAGTGAGTGAACAACATCTCCCTGATATTTCACCTTATCCAGTTTTTTAAGTCTGAATTCAATCAAACTTTTCTCAAGTTTGATAACCTTATTCCGAACAGGATTCTTCAGAAGCCCGACAATGTCTTTTAGAAAGCCATCAATCTCATCTAGAATAGGGGAAAGTCGATTATTAAGCGAAACACCGGGAATGTCTTTGATCTCATCCGCAATAGCCTCGATATCATTAACAATATGCAGAAGGACGGGTACCTTTTGTGACTGCTTTTCAGTCAAATCAGTTCGACTGATTTTGCCAAGATATTCAGAGATATTCTTTCTATTTTCGTTAATAATGTCCTCGTTTTTCTGTGAGTATTTTTGAAAGTTATCACGGGAAAGCTCAAGCATCTCGATGCAAGCCAGTTTAACCTGCATGATAGCGATATCGGGAGCGAGCAAGTAAGCCGTATGAAGAGGGTAAAGCCCCTTCCCCTTGTGATATTTCGCTTTTGGTAAAATTATTTCAACAAGCCTGACAAGATAGGGGAGAACTAGAAGAAAAACAACCATGTTCAGAACATTGAAAATCGTATGTGCATTCGCAATATGCCTCGCGATGTGCTCGGGATCAGCCTCATTCGGCGTAACTGCATCGACAAACCTAAGAAATACTCCAAAAAAAAGCATAATCCAAACAACACCGGTAACATTAAAAACAGTATGGAATAAAGCCGCTCTTTTCGCTGTTCGATTCATTTTGAGGGCTGCAATTTGAGCTGTCAAAGTTGTCCCGATATTACTACCCAGAACTATAGCAACCGCTCCTGCAAACCCAATCATCCCCGAAGCTGCCAACGCAATAGATATACCGATAATCGCACTGCTGGCCTGAATAATCATAGTGGTAATGATTCCAACTATTAGCGCGAGAAAAATATTGTCTCCATAAGTAATAAAAAATTCATAAAAAGCCGGATTGTCCTTGAGCGGTGCGAAAGCATCTTTCATGTACTCAAGACCCAAAAAAAGCATCCCGAGCCCGAAAAGAACCTGCCCCGAAAAATGCCATCCCTCTTTTTTTGCAAAAAGATACAAACAAACTCCGAGAGCAATCAACGGCATCGACAAAACGGCAACTTGAAAGGCAATAATCTGAGCGGTAATGGTTGCTCCAACATTTATCCCGACAATCAAACTGGCAGCTTGGCTCAGATTCAGGAGCCGCGCGCTTGCAAATCCGACAACCATCACGGAAACAAATGAGCTGCTCTGCACAACGGCCGTCATTCCGGCTCCCGTAATAGCTCCGATAACCCTGTTATGGGTAAGCCGAGTCATAACATTCTTCATGCTTGCACCGGCCAGCTTCTGAAGCCCGTCGGAAGTGAAATTCATTCCAAGCAAAAAAATCGCAAGTCCTCCGATCAAAAATCCTCCCAAGTTTAAAAGCGAATTATCCATCTTTTTGTAATACTTTCAAGGTGTTCTCTATTTCGGAAATCTCGTTTGCTAGTTCATTCTGGAACCTTTCCAGATAATCATCTCGGAGAGTTTCCATAGGTATATGAGAAAGATTTAAATAATCCAGAGGATCAACCAAAATCCCGTCCTGCCAAACCTCGAAATGTAAGTGAGGTCCTGTTGTGCGGAAACCGGCTCCGGTAGACCCGGGGGTGCCTCCGCTCATACCGATAATATCGCCGCGCTCGACATAATCCCCCTCAAAAACACCGACGGCGGAAACATGTCCGTAAACAGTCACAACACCTTTTCTGTGAGCGAGCATAACATAAGCATAATCAAGACTTTCGTCATCATATTTAACTTTATAAACAACACCGTCAGCCGGCGCGAAAATAGGGGAGCCATGAGGAGTGCGAATATCAATGGCATTATGAGAAACTCCGAATACGGCCCGATAACCCGAGTCGACAAAATAAGCGCTGAGCCCTCTTTGAGGCTCAATGGGCCATGAAAGGTCCAGGAACTCGGCAGACCCGACAACACCGTTATCAACCAGCGACTCAGCCTTGATCTGGAATATTTGCTCCATTTGCTCATCGGTCAGTTCGGAAGTGGCGTAAGCAATCTTGTCATCAAGTAAATCGATATTATCTCTCAATGACCCAATTTCGTCTTCGACCTCTTCTTGATTCTTTTTTGATAAAATTAAAAGCTCCTGGTAAATATCCTCCTTACCTTGAGTTTCTTGAAGCAGCATCTCCTTGCCGGACTTTTCCGCAATAAGATTCTGATTCTCGCCCCAAAGCTCGTTATCCAGAGATCTAAGTAAGTCGGTTTTCTCTTCAACATCAAGTTTTTTCACAAACATATCACCTTGATTTTCCTGCAAAGCACCGAGAATATCCTTGCCGGTCTGTTCAATAAGGTTCAAATAAACCAAATCCTGCATAGTATCGGAAACATTTCCATCAGCCAGCAGAAGTTTCAGGGTATTTAAATCATCGGAAGAGTCGTAGTAAGTGTTCTTTTTTACATAAAGAATGGTCATCAGCTTGCCGATAACAGCCTCCTGATCCTCTATCTGAAGTTCGCGCATCTCGAGCTCCTCCATAAGTTTGGCAAGTTCCAGCTCTCCCTTCGTGAGCTGAGAAGTTACACTATTTATTTTCTTTTCTGATTCGCCGATCAGGCCGTCCAGATTTGTAAGTTGATCATTTAGACTGTTTATGCTTTCCCTGATCTCCAAAAGAGCTTCTCTGGCCGAGTCCATTTGAGTCTCAATCTGATTATATTCTCCGATTTTTTGTGAAAGCCTTGTTTGCAGCTGCAAAATCAAATAAGCGGATCGAACGGTTTTATCGTCCAGTTCAACCTCTTCTTCTTCAAAAACTTCACCGGCGGAGATGACCTCTTCTTCGGAAACCCCTTCATTGATTTCGATTTCCTCCTCCTCATCCGCAAACGCGGGGATTGAGAATAGCGGGGAACACAGAAGCAAAGTCGTCAGAATAAGTCCTAAATGTCTTTTTAATGCCTTCATCCGTTAACGGATTAATATTTATCTTAGTATTATACCTGAAAAACAGGTTGAATTCAATTCTATCTGTAAAAAACCTTGTCAAATCGAAGTTTTTCCTATAGGATATCGCCTGGTTTAATCTCCCCTTCGAGGGGGGGCGTTTGCGCCCCATCCTAAGAAGCTAAAAAGCTACTTACTAATAAGCTAAAATGGCACATAAGAAAGCAGGTGGATCAACCAGAAACGGACGCGATTCCAACTCGAAACGCCTTGGCGTCAAAATTTTCGGCGGACAATCCGTAAAAGCCGGCGCAATTATAATCAGGCAGAAAGGCACCAAATACCATGTTGGAGAAAATGTTAAACTTGGAAGAGACTACACGATTTTCGCTTTAAAAGAAGGTACGGTTAAATTTACCGAGAAAAGACAGAAAAAATTTGACGGCAGAATATTCCGAGACACAATTGTAAATGTTGTTTAGCATTTTTAACCAAAACCAAAAATGAAACTAAAAGCTTTGGCAGCAGGGTTGGCTGTTGGGGTGTTTTGGGGAGTTCTCCTCTTTATCCTAACAGTAGTATCGCTTTATACGGGTTATATGGAAACGCAGCTCGGGTTGCTTGTGGGAATATATCCTGTTTATGAAATCAGTTGGATGGGCGCACTTGCCGGACTTTTGGATGGATTTATCGATGGATTCTTTATGGGGCTTGTACTGGCTCTTCTTTACAACGCTTTTGCTTCATGTATTTGTTGTTGTGAATCCTCTTGTGAAAAAAAGCCTGAGCCAAAGAAAAAAACAACTAAAAAGAAGAAAAAGTAACTACAACCACTAACTACTAAACTGTGTCCGATTTCGAATCATTTCTCGGGATGGAAGACTCGGAAGGCGGAGGCGTAAGCGCCGAAGCGATCGAGCGTCTTCGGGAGCAGATGAAAAAAGCTTCCGGAGCAATAAAGGCTATCAAAAGAGAAGAAGGCAAACAGAAGAAAAAAGAGAGTAAACTTGCCGAATTATTGGTGAAACTCATTCAGGGCGGTGCGAAGCAGGATATTTTGGCCCTAATAATTCAGCTTCTTGCGGAAAACATCCCTGCATCATTCATTCTTGCAATATTGATTTTGACAAATGAGGAGATAAAGAAAGAAGCCGCAAATGAATTGAAGTTGGATAAATATGACGATCCGGAGAAAAAGATGTTAAGAGGAGAAGATGTCGAATTAACTCGTGAAGAGAAGAAAATCTTTAAGAAAAAAGCTGAAGAAATGCAAGATCTCAAGGAGGATGAGGAGCTCCCGGAAAAATTAATGGAAGCGATAAACGAGTGGGCGGAAATGATGCTTGCAGCGGGCCTGAGTACGCCTCATAAGGTTACAGCAACGGTCCTTGATGAGGAGAAGAAAATAAAAGCACCGGTGGTTCAACTGACAACATTTATCTTGAGGGACTATTTTGAAGAACACGGAATCGACCACAAGTACGAAGATTTATGGGAGTTCTGCGCAGCTATTTTGAGAAGTATAATGACAAAACTGAACAGAGTTTCCAGGCAACTGCCGAAAGAAAAACTCCCTGAGTTGGAAGCGGGTGATGAAAGGGTTGACTAGTCGCGCGCAGGTGGTATAATACGCTTCAATCTTTTAATTCACCGATCATGAGTTTGGACTTTCAGCAGCGTGCAGCGGGAGAGGCGAGCGAAAGTGTATGCTATGAAAACATGGTGGCGGTATTGACGGAAGCAAGACTTCGGCTGGACTTAATCAGCTCAAGTGTTTTGATGTTGGAATCTTGTGAAGGACTTGTGGCAAACTCAACTGCTATAAAAATTCAACCGGCCAGTGATGTTGGCGAACACAGAAGATTAGGCGAATATCACGATCTCAAGGAATTGGTCTCCGAAATAAGAAGGCTTCTGTCATCGAATGGGAAATCTTTGTTTGTTACCAAGGGAGAGGGCGGCGTTTATGGTTTAATGATTAGAGCGAAAGCTGGAATGGAAGAACAGCTAAATTTATCTTTTATCTAAATTCTTATGAAAAAATTAATCGCAATACTGTTTTTAACAGCTTTTTTTGCAGGATGTCAGCCTGTAGCAACTCCTAACGCAGAAGTGGATTACAATGAGGCTGTTCTAGGGACATGGATGATGACTCTTACCTCATCAGCACCAAATGTTACGATAGAGGGGCCGATAACTTTTCATGAAGATGGGACGGCAACAGGAGAGTATGGTAACGTAGCGGGTTGCGATAATAACAGTTGCTTTTCGGGCAGTACGCAGTTCACAAACGATTACGGGATATGGGAAGTGACGGGTAACGAGATTTATATGACGGGAGGACAGGGGATGTGGGGGAGTTTTATTGATGAAAACAATATGGTCGGGACAATAATTGATATGGAAGGGAAAAGTGCAGCTTGGACAGCTTACAAGATAGGAGATATCGCACCTGCATTTGATATTGTGGGCGATTGGACAATGGAGTTTGAGATAAACGGGATACAAAGATTCCAAGACTTCACAGTCGGAGCAAACGGAATGGCGGAAGTAACATGGGTTAAATATCAAGACATGAATCAACCGGGATTCCCCGTGACTTATGAAGGAACTCCGGGACAGGCGGAGTTTTATACGGTAAATGTAGCGGGAGATCACATTATTATGGAGTCCGTTGACGGCAGCTTAACTCTCGAAGGTGACGCATCTTATAATGCGGGCGGCTTCTGGGAAATAGTAGGAGCTTATACGAACAACGATACCGCGGAAACGGGGGATTGGTATGTTGTTTCTCAATAGTTGAATAAAGTGGTGGTTTTGGTGTAAAATGAAGTGCATTCTTTTTCATACCTTAACCTGATCGATCATGTTTAATTTTAAAAAGAAATCCATAGTTAGCATTAGCATCCTAGCGGTTTTTGTCTATTCGATTCTTGGGGGAGGAATTATGATGAATCAGGCAAAAGCCCTTATAGAAAATGTTACCTCGGAATTCGGGGTTGCCAGTATAAGGCAGAACTGGGTAACGGTGAATTTCACGGAAACTTTTTCTGATACGCCCACCGTTTTTGCGCAAATACAAACAGAGGCAGGGAGTGATGACTGCATGGTAGAACTTAGGGGTATCACGACAACCGGGTTCCAAATGAGACTGGAAGAGGATAGGGGAAGCGACAGAAGTTGGTTTAACGGAGGACATTATTATGAAGATGTCGCTTGGATAGCGTTTGATCCTACTGAATTGGTCGCAGGGTATGGCGCCGAGGCGGGAATGACAAACTTTTATCAGTACACTTATAACTATTGGCATCCTGTGAGTTTTACTGGGTCTTTTGCAGAAGCTCCAATGGTTTTTTATCAAACACAAACAAGAAACGGAGGCCATACTGAAAGAACAGATATTTCCAATATAACGGCATCCGGATTTAGCGCGAGAATAGAAGAAGATATGGGTAATGGAATGCCGGGAGGTTGGGATGGAGTGCATGTTAATGAAAACATTGCTTATTTGGCCCTGGACAGCGCTCTCGATCTTGCAGATGACGGGATTTTAACAGGTACGGAAGGCGTTGGGAACGGTTGGGAGACAATATGCTTCAATGATGACTGCAGCGATGCGTTTACAGCCGTGCCGGGTATTTTTGCAAACATACAGACAGAATACGAATCGGATACAGCTCAAGTAGACTTAAGAGATGTCACAGTTGCAGGATTTGACATCAGATTAGATGAAGTCACTCAAGGCGGATGGGACGGCTTACACGTTGATGAAACAGTAGCTTGGATGGCTTACGGGGAAGTGATTCCCGCATTGCCGCCGGAGCCGCAATTCGAACCGGGAGATTACAATGTTTTGGTAATAGATACGGATAGCAATCTGGATGGTAATGTGAGAGATATTCTTGTTGGGATGGGATATAACGTGGATTTCCAGCCTTCAAGCTATATCGAGTCGGGAGTTCCCGCAGATTATGACTTGATCGCTTATCCGGGAGGAGAAGACCCTGTTTATGATGCGATGGGAGCTTCATTGCAATCTAGCGTACAGGCATTTGCAGATGCGGGAGGAGACTTTATCGGGATTTGCGGAGGAGCGATTGCAGGAAGTGAAAACATGAGTCTGGCAGGAATTCCTTGGCCACTATCCATGCTCGGGATTGGAGACGGTGTAACGGCAAATTACGATATGAATTTAACGGATTATATCGGTTATCCGTATGACCCTGAGTTCAATATCGAAATGGATCATCCTATATTCGGAGATAGTTATGGAGCAGGGGATACAATATCGCTTGCTTACAGAGGAGGGCCGGTATTTACCGCAGGTCCCGGGGTAGAAGTGTTGGCAACTTATGTGACAGATATAGATGAAGCAGGTATGCCTTTTTATGACGCTGATGGTCAACCGGCTATCGTTGCATCGGAATATGACGCGAACGGCGATGGGACTGCAGGACAAGTTGTACTGTTCGCAATACATCCGGAGATGTATGCGGATACAAACTTCCTTCTCGAAAACGCCGCTCAGTGGGTGATTGAGCAGTAGGGGGGACTAGCTTCGCCTGAATTTTATTCTTTTCCAGCGTTTGTTAAGCGCGCAATTAGGACTCTTCGTCCTCTTGCGCGTGTGGGGTGACTAGTGGGGCTTGAACCCACGGCCTTCCGGACCACAACCGGACGCTCTAACCAACTGAGCTATAGTCACCGCGATTTTTGAGAAAGCGAAAGCATTTTAACCGAAACCCTCGATTCGGACAATACAAAGAATATTTGTAGTCAGTTTTGATTATAAAACAAGCAGCTTTCAACCTGCAAACCCCGTCCCGGGAACGCAAAATTCAAGACAAATCTTCCTGCCGAGATCCTTTCTGAGCCGCCCAAAAATTCTTCTGATCTCTTTCTCTGAGGGTCTGTAATAAGCCTCAGGATCTATAGGAATTTGTACGCGAATCTCTTCAGTTACATCAAAATAATCTTTAATATCGACGCGAATATCCCTCAAATAACGCACATGTTGTAAGGCTTCCCTGATCAGCACAGGGGCTCCAATAGTTTTCCTGATAATATCTCTATACTCACAATAAAGCGGCCAATCGCAATTGATAGAATAATAGTTGTTTTTGCTCTTGAAAAGCCCTGCCTTCTCGAGTTCTTTAAGCTTTTTCTGCAGGTTTTGAATATTAACCTCAAGAATATTGGCAAGTTCATTAAGATGTCTTCTTTCAAAAGGATTCAGGAAGAAAAAAAGAAGCAGTCGCTGGGTGAGTTTAGAACGAAGTGAAATCATGTGTTTATGGTAATTTTTTACCATAAAAATAGCAAGCTCTTAACCTGTAAATCCCGTTCCGGGAACGCAAAACGCTAAATTTTAACCTGGTCAGAAAGCGCATTTTTCCACCCGAGGTTCCCCTTCATGCCATTAGTAAATCCCCCGGTTGGGATACAACCGGGAGATTAAGGAGGAGGTGTGGTAAGGAATACCTCAGTCGGAACCAAGGTACCCTACCACCACACCCCGCAATATTTCTAAATGATAATTTAGAAGCGAAACATCATACGGCCTCTTCAGGAGAAGCTCTTTGTACTGCCCGATTCCACTATATTCAAAACCGTCAAACACTTTTTCCTTCAAAAACTCATACTTGGCAGCCAGAACGTCATTAACAGAAGCCAGAACCCGGAAAGAATCGCCTTGCAGAATATAATACGCATAACTTTCAGCAAAATCTTCAAAAGGGTCGGACCCGGCATAACCGCTGACAAAGTCCAGTTCGGCAACACCGTCAGCCCATTCATCATTGGAAATCCAGGAAATCTTATAAAACTCAACGCTCAGATCATCACTCCATACAGGACGCGACCCGTCAACGAACTCATAAGAACCCGCCGCAGACCCCTGGAAACCGCCGATATCGGTGATATGTCCCATCTCATGGATGAGAACAGCGGAAAGCTCGATTTCAGAGATATCCTCGCACCTCAGCTTCATAATATTCCCACCGGCTTGGCCTCTTTTGGCCTCCGGATCGAAGACGAGAGTCAATTTATTTAAAGCCTGAACATGATCTTTGGGTAAGACATTTAAAGTCTTTTCAATGGTAGAGATACAAACCTCAAGGTCGGTATCTTCCGCCTCGCCTTCAACGAGAACCTCGTGAGAATAGTGAACCTCTTCAAGGAAGTAACCGATCTTGCCTCCTTGAGCGAAGTCCATTTCATCAGCATAGATGACGATAGGATCTGCTGTGACAGCAATTCCAATGACATAAAGCAGTACAACTTGTAAAAGAACGAATATCGAGAATTTAAGAGTCTTTGCAATCACCTGTAAAACAGTTAGTAAGCAAGGTTTTTGTTTTATAGGTTTGTTTTTGCAAGAGAAGAACTATACTCGGAAAGCTGGCGTATGTCAACCCCAAAGTTTGAAGCCGGTCGCAACCAACCCCATACCGACTGCATTTGCAAGTTCGGACCAACCGTAACGATTCTTGTCATCTTCTGTCCCAAATCCCCAATTGGTAGCGATTTGGATGCCGCAGTTTATCATAAGCATTGTTCTGATATGATCGGGCATATGAAGAATCCAGTAGTCTGCGAACCCAATAGCCAGTGCGACAATCGCATAAGCGATAGTGATAAGGAATTTTTCAACTTTATCACCTTTAAGAATAGGGTATTTATCTTTCACATAGTCATTAACAATGATATCTCCAAGCCCCTGCCCAACAAATCCAAGAGCGAACTGAGCGGCAGCCACCTTAAAAACCGGATTCCCCGGGTCGGCAACAGCCTGCATAACCTCTTTCGGCGCATCATAAACACCGGCCGCGTACTTCTCCCACCCGTTAGCCATCGCAAAGCTCGGAGCGGAAAGAGCGCCCATAACAGCTGTTGTAACAGCCGCAGGGGTCAAATTAGGAACCTGTGCAAGCTTGGAACGAATGCTGGTAAAAAGCGCATTAGCCCGAGGATCGGAACCAACCAATTGTTTGCCTTGTTTCTCAAGAGCATCAAGATCAGGTCCTTCGGTATTCTCAGGTGCGGTAGGATCTTCCCACGCAGCATCAAAATATTCTTGGTGTTCCATATTGGCTTCTTAAAAAATTAAAGAAGCCTACTATACAACATCAAGGGCGCCCTTGTCAAGGCCGATATCGGCATCCTTGAAAGTCTTTTTTATTTTCTTACGAAAATCTCCTCTATCAGGTATATTCCCATCTCGAATCTGCTCGAAATAATAGGTATTCAATATAGACCCATAATAATATGTCTTTTGCCCAAAACTGAGAACATCAAGCTCCATAAAGAAACTGTGAAGCCGCTTTTCCTGTTCGCCGATTTTTTCTAAATCTTTTTTAAGATTCAACTCGTTGATTTTCTTCCAAAACTCTTTCTTAATCTCCAGAAACTTAAATTCACGCCCCATTTCCATCTCCAAAACCTTAAGCTCAACGGCAGCAGGCATCTTTTCGCTCGAAAGAGTATCAATAGTAGTCTGATACCTTTCGTTCATAAAGTCAGTAAGATCATAAGGAGTCCTGGAATCATGAAGTCCCTCATTCTGTTCCTGAAGCTCAACTCTCCTTGCAGTAAGTCCCTCGTCAGAAAGCCACCAGCCGGAATCTGTATATGGTTTAACTTTTTCAAAAAGCTCCTTTATCTTACCCTCATCCTCAAGCCGAGAAGCCTTCATGAAAACTCCTTCAAGATAATATTTATAAGCCTCTTGTTTGCCGGAATAGGCGGGATCAAGAGCTATCTTATTGATGTCGGCTTTTATGCGTATGGCCTCAGTCAATGGGTCATTACATTCCCTGAGCTGTTCGACGAGTTCAGCCATTTTTGCATCAAGATCAGGATTTATGTCGGGCATTTCATTTCCAACTCCCAAAAAGAACAAAGCAGGAAATCTTTCCGCAGGCTCGGAGAGCGCGAGGATAGCTTCAACTTCTGTTTTTAAAGTTCCCAAATTGCGATTTGAGGAAGCACTCTTCTTCATATCAACAAGAACCTTCCAAGCGGTACTATTATTATCTAATTTCTTCAATATCTCAAAAGCAGCTTCAATATACTGTCCACGGTCGGTTTCGGGAGTGATTTTTAAGGTTAAAATTGGATCTTCGGCGCTTTCTGTCTCTACGGAAACAGATTCGAATTCAGTAGTAGAATCCCACTCATTATAATCAGGCAAAGCTTCTCTGGTCCTAAGGTTGTCAAGCATCTTCCCGACCTCATCTTTCTTTATCTTTTTGTCAGGTGATGTCCCTGCATTCAAGGCGTTATTCAGCCCTTGATTAATTTTAAAAATAACAAATTCACAATAGCTCTTCTCATCATCAGCCATTTCGAAGCCTTCATCATAAAACCTCCCCGTTTTCTCAAAAAACAGATCAAAAATCATATTTCTGGCTTCGTAACGAGTATTGCCGAGGGTGTCAGATCCCTTATAATCATAAGTCTCAAGCAGATCGGAAAGTTTGCCGACATAATCCCTGTAATCACCTTGAGGAACACCGGCCAGCTTTATCAGGTCAAATTGCGGCGTTTCCCCATCACTTTGCAAGTTACGAGCCATGCCATCAAGATCTTGTTCTAATTTTTCAAGCAAATTATCTCTATAACCGAATATAACTTTATCCAAATCATCTTGCTCGCCTAAAACAGCAATCTTACCTGCAAGCATTTGAGAAATCATAATGCCTTTATCTTCCCGAAGTTTTTTGAATTCATGTTTGTTTATAGGCTGCAAAACCGCTGATATTACTTGCTCAGTACTAGGGTCCATCAAGAAATCAAACTTATCTTCAACCATCTTATCAGCTTTCCCCTTCAAATCCTCTTTATAAACTCCAAGCGTAAACTCATTCCACTCGATATTCTTAAGCAAATATCGGTCTCCTTCATATTCAAGAGTCATCTTGCTGTCATCGATAGAAGCTTTAATTTCACTGGTACCCTTATCGTAAGATTCAATAGTAATGGTTTTCCCTTTTTGGCAGCAGAGCGGCCCTTTTTCCTGTAACTTTTTTCTCAAACAGGCCTTAATTCTAAGGTCTTCAAAATTCTCGGTATCAATCATTGTCGCATCTTTCTCGACTTTTAATTCAAAACTCCAGTCCGGCGGCAGAAACTCTCCGTACAAATCAATTGTTTGGCCGGACTCGATTCCAAGCTCGGATATTTCAGGGACAGGATAGCCCACGGATTTATGGAGATCTCCATCCCATGTGATTTTGTTTTCGAAGTCTTCTCCGGTTTTCCCCTTGAAAAGTTCTTCAACCTGTAGTTTCGCATAAGCGACAGACTCTGTGAAAAAGCTGTTGAGGTCAGCACCCTCTGCAAGCGGAACCTCGCTCCATCCAAATTTTACCCCACTCAAACTCTCAAGAACAATCGCCTCATCGGTCTTTT
>Ga0180007_10005566_pt1 | contig 12664 bp, 12 predicted proteins | sample MM_PC_MetaG_FD_121122 | JGI IMG/M metagenome (GOLD analysis project Ga0180007, IMG submission 121122) | Groundwater microbial communities from the Aspo Hard Rock Laboratory (HRL) deep subsurface site, Sweden - MM_PC_MetaG | ecosystem: Environmental > Aquatic > Deep subsurface > Groundwater... | reverse complement strand
TCCCAAAATTTCCCCACTCGGGACTCCGTATCTTTGAAATCATACATACCGGGTTAGTAGAAATTCGACTTGCACTCTCTGTTTTGTCAGGAAAAACGCAAGGCAAAGATTATCTGCGTTATTTAGTCGAGCAGTAATTCGAGGTTTGCGCATACAAAACAGTCGAATTTGTCACTACCCGGCATAGACAATTACCATACCACAAAAAGAGTGCTTCTTCAATCAAAATCTAGATACGTTCGAGGGTTTCTATTCCCAAAATGGCGAGGCCGTCTTTAAGAATGCGGGCGACGGTTTTGATTAACAATAGACGGGCGTTTCGGCGCGCGGTGTCGTTATCTTCCAACACATGAACTTGCTCGTAAAACTGATTGGCCAGATGGGCCAAGTCATACAAATAGAGCGCGAGACCATTCAAGGCATAGCGTTCAGAACATTCTTTTATGGCTTCGGGATAATCCAAAAGCTGACGCATCAGCGCGCGCTCCGATGGTTCAACGAGCAATGACGTATTCCCTTCTCCGAAACTATCGGCTTTATTTAAAATGTTTGCCAAGCGAGCATACGTGTACTGAATATACGGTCCACTGTTGCCCGACAAATCAAGCATCGCCTTCCAATCAAATTCAATATCCGAATATGGATGTTGTCTAAGGTCGTTGTATTTCAGCGCCCCGATTGCCACCACCCGAGCGACTTCTTTCATTTGTTCAATGGATAGGTCGGAATTTTTTTGTTTCACTACTGTGCCGGCCAGAGCTGTTATTTTATCAATCACCTCTTGAAGCGCTACGACTTTGCCTTCACGAGTCGCGAGTTTCTTGCCATCTTCACCAAGAACCATTCCGAATTTAACGTGCACCAATTCCGATTCGATCCAGCCCAATTTTTTGGCGACCGCAAATAACTGTTCAAAATGTAGGGCCTGCTGATTAGCCACGACATATAATATTTTGTCGGGATGATAATTAGTAATTCTATCTTCAAGACTGGCGATATCACGCGTGGCATAAAGAGTCGCCCCATCCGATTTTCGTAATAACATTGGCGGAATATTTTCTAATTCTATAATCAACGCTCCTTCGCTTTCTTTGGCCAGACCATTATTCTGTAGTTCTTCAATTAATGGTTTAAGTTTTGATTCATAGTCACTTTCCCCTTTAAACAAATCAAACTTGCTAATACCAAGATGGGTATAAATATTTTGTAAATCAATGAGTGTTTTATCTCTAAACTTATTCCATAGTACCCGATTCTCAGTATCTCCGTCTTCTAGTTTCTTGAATTCAGCTTCTCCCGCCCCTTCTGGTAACTCTTTGTTGGCACGTACATACAAATCAAGCAACTCGGAATAGCTCATCATCTCTGGTTCTTTTTGTTTCTCTAACTTATATCCAGCAATCATTATTCCGAATTGCGTGCCCCAATCGCCTAAATAATTCCAACGAATAACCTCGTAACCAAGTTTTTCATAAACATTCGCCAGCGAGTCGCCAATGATGGTGGAACGCAAATGACCGATATGCATCGGCTTGGCGATATTGGGCGAAGAGTATTCAACAATAACTTTTTTACCCTTGCCTTCATCGCTCTGACCATAGGTTTCGTCTTTGCTTATCTCTTCCAGTTGTTTCTGTAAAAATTCAGACTTCGCATAAAAATTCAGAAAACCGTTTGGCGCAACTTGAATATCAAACATCTCTGCCAACCTAATATTAGACAGCTTGGCTTTTAACTCTTCGGCAACTTCGACTGGCTTCTTTCCTTCCTTTTTAGCAATCACAAAAGCGACATTAGTAGAATAGTCCCCGAGCTTTGAATCGGGCGGAGTGAGAATATCAAAAGAAAGTCCTTCGACTAAGCCCAAGAGTTCTTCTTTAAGAATTTGTTTAATTGTTTTGTTCATTATGCTGTGTCTAGTCTTTTGTAGCTGATGTGATAATATAACAAACATGGACAGTGAACAATACGACGCATTACCAATCGAGGCGGTCAAAAAGGTTTATCCGGGAGTGGTCAGCATTGTGATTTCTAAATTCATGCCCCAAATTCAGGGCAATATGCCTTTGCCTTTAATGCAACTCCCCAATCCGTTTGGTTTCGGACAAACACCCGTCGAAGGCGTACCTCCAACCAGTGGCGAAAAAGTAAAAGTCGGTGGCGGTTCGGGTTTTGTTGTTCAAGCTGATGGTTTGATTCTCACTAACAAGCATGTCGTGTTTGATGCCGATGCAGATTATACCGTTGTTACCGAAGACGGCAAAGAATATCCAGGCAAAGTTATCGCCCGCGATCCTGTCAGCGATATTGCCGTAGTTAAAATTGAAGCCAAAAATTTGCCCGTCGTGAAGCTTGGCGATTCCACTAAACTTGAACTCGGCCAAACCGTCATTGCCATCGGCAATGCTTTGGGCCTGTTTAAAAATAGCGTTTCTAAAGGTATCGTCTCCGGCATGGCCCGCTCGATTTCAGCCGCTCTTGGCACCGAAGGCGAAATGGAACATCTTCGGGGCGTTCTTCAAACCGATGTCGCCATCAATCAAGGCAATTCCGGCGGACCACTGATTAATTTAGATGGCGAAGCCGTGGGCATCAATACCGCTATTATTTTCGGCGCCCAAAATATCGGTTTTGCCATTCCTATCAATTGGGCAAAACAAGATCTTGAAGATATTCAAAAGCACGGCCGAATTATAAAACCATTTTTAGGCCTCCTTTGTCTGCCGTTGAACAAGAAGTTTCAAAACCAATATCATCTTATCCGCGATAAGGGCGCCTTGGTCGTCCGTGATCATCGTCCCAATTCTGTCGCCGTCGTTCCCGGTTCTCCGGCCGATCGCGCTGGTATTAAAGAAAACGACATTATCACCCATGTCAACGGCGAAGAAATCCCGGAAGACACCGATTTAATAGAATTGCTCAAAAAACTCAAAGTCGGCGACGAAATCGAACTCACCATTCTGCGAGCCAACCAAGAATTGAAAGTGAAGACAGTTCTGGAAGAACGCAAATAGAAATTAATTATCAATTTTCATTTTTCAATTTACAATAAATTTTCAATGATTCATTGATCAATTGATTTATTCAATGTAAATTGTGAATTGGTAATTGTAAATTTTGTGGAGTATGTGAACAATTCCAAGGCGGGATTTGATTATGAAATCCTTGAAACATTGGAGGCGGGTTTGGTTTTGAAAGGCACCGAAGTCAAAGCGATTAAATCGAGCAAGGCTTCAATTAAAGGTTCGTTTGTTAAAATCCTAAATGGCCGACCCCAGCTTATCGGCGCGACCATCTCGCCCTACCAACCCAATAATACGCCTGCCGATTATGACCCGACGGCGACCCGCATGCTTTTGTTGTCTAAAAAACAAATTGACGTCTTGTTGGGTCTCTCGCAATCTCAAGGCCTGACTCTCATTCCCCTAAAAATATATGACACCAAAGGCAAACTAAAGCTCCTCGTCGGTATCGCCCGAGGCAAAAAGAAATATGACAAACGTTCTTCCATCAAAAAAAAAGATATCGCCCGAGCCAAGCAACGAGGCAGTACGGAAGACTAATCAACACCCTACTGTTGACAATGGATATCGGGGGGATGTACCATTAAAATTCGGGACTGAATTGGTTCAACTTCTTAGCACAGGCACAGACAGTCTCGAGCGACAACATGTCCCCTCTACAGAGGGGGCGAGCACGAGCTCTGCAATGAAGAGTCTCGGCTCAAACCACCGGGTTTGGTCCACCGCAAATACGTCGCGTTCGCGCTTCGTCCCTAGCGGTGGACCACCCACCTTTTTTATATCAAACACAAAACTCGCCTATCGGGCGAGTTTTGTAATTCTAGTGGAGATGGAGGTATCGAAACCTCGTCCAGAACCCACAATAATAGATATGTACTTGAATAGTTAATTTATTTTTGTCGCCGAGTATCTAAGAATTAACAAAATGATAATCAGCTAGCTCTTCATTGGTTCAGCAGAAAACGGAAGAGTAACGAATCTGCTAAAGTTCGCTTATGACACTCTAGAATCCGCTAGCGAGCATCGCGGTAGAATGGCTTCCTGCTTAACCGAAGTTAGGCGAAAGCGTAATTGGTATTTTGATTGCCAGTTACAAGATTTAGTCGGGAAATTAAAGTGGTTAACGGCCATCCACTCCAAGAATCTATTAATGTTAAAGTCCTGTCGAATCCAATTCATCCCCATGCTTAAAATATAACAGAAAATCGATTAAAAAGCAAGGCTGACTTAATCCAACATTTTGGCCCATTCTGGCGGGATTTCGATAGAGATTTTGACATCTTCATCAGTCGTCGCCGTTTTAAAATGAAGTTCGGTGGCGCAAAGCATGATTGAGTGATCTGGTAATGCTTCTGATGCCCCATACTTCACGTCACCCATAATGGGATGGCCAATCGCCGAGAGTTGAGCTCGGATTTGATGGAAACGACCGGTTTCAAGTTGAATTTTTAAAAGTGAATATTTTTGATTTGATTGCAGACGCCAATAATGCAACACGGCTTCACTTGCTAGCTCCATCGATACATCCCCACTAATGATTGCTTTAATTGACCCTGAATCTTTGCGAATGGTGTCAATAAGTGTTGATTCTTCCAAATCAACATAACCCTCGACAACAGCGTGATATATTTTTTTAATGGTTCGTTCGCGAATTTGTTCTGATAATCGAGCCGCGCCCTTGGAAGTCTTGGCAAACAGGACAATACCTGACACAACTCGATCTAGACGATGCAAGACACCCAAGAAAACATTCCCCGGCTTTTTATCCCGTTCTTTGAGAAACATCTTCACCTGCCAATACAGGGTATCGTCATCATGTTTATTATCTTCTCCTGCTTGCACCAAAACTCCTGCCGGTTTGTGTACAGCAATAAGATGATTGTCTTCGTATAAAATCTTTATCATTCTGTTAATCGTATCTATTATTAAAAGATGTGACAACAAGCGACCGAAGGGGAAGTGCAGTTGAGTCGCGTAGGCGACGGGTAGAAAAAAGGGGCCAAGGCGCGCCGCGCGCCTTGGCCTGTTCTGCCTTGGGACATCTACTTGTCGTCGGGAAGCCCGTTATCTCCAGTGACCGAATCGCACATAGAGACACGATGTTCCGTATGCCCGACAGTCACACTGATTTCGACCCCCAGCAAGATATTGCGATCATCTGGAAGATAATCGCTCGTGAAAAACCTGTCTACTACCCCACCGTGACGATCCGCCTGTGCCAACTTGCGTAGCCACCTCTTGTCGGTGTCGTGTTTGCGTTTCCTGTCATTGAGACATTTGAGCCGACAAGGGCTGACTGGCGCAATGGGTCGAACTGCCTTCTTCTTGTGCTTCTTGTGTTTCTTCGACTCGAAGGGCTTCTTTATCGCCCTTTTCGCCACCATGCCCCCCTTTCTCATGCAAGGCTTCTTCATTTTCACCACCCCCATAACTTTCTTCGTCATCTGTGCCGCCCTCCCTTGACCAACAAGGTCTGAATTCATATTGTATAACCAGTTTGAAGTATCTGTCAATGACGGTTTGGCTCGTGTGTGAACCCCATTGCCAAATGTTGTGTTTTGAGAACAGGCATGTTATTATAAGCCCTGACAGAAATCACAACACGTTGGTAAAACACCTACTACTCAACAACCAAATCCGAGCCCTGCAGGTTCAAGTAATTGATTCCGAAGGCAAACAGCTTGGCGTTATGTCTATTCAAAACGCGCTTCAGCTGGCTCGGGACAGTGATTTAGACCTTGTTGAGGTCGGTCCAAATGCCGTACCCCCAATCACGAAGATTATGGATTACGGCAAGTATGTTTACCAGAAAGAACGCCAAGACAAGAAAACGGGCGGAGCCAAGAAACAACGCGTCGAGCTGAAAACAGTGCGAGTCGGTTTCAAAACCGGCGCTCACGATGTTGCCTTCAAAGCCAAGAAAGCCCTAGAGTTCTTAAATGAAGGTAATATTTTAAAACTGGAGCTGACCCTTCGCGGACGCGAAAAAGCGCTAGCGCCGATGGGCAAACAAAAGCTTGAGCAGTTTCTAACAAATATTACCGAACCCTATACTATTCAAGAACAAATCAAACGGGGCCCCTACGGTTGGGTCATCACGATTAAAAAAGATACGAAGTAAAATGTCATTCACCGGAAAAACAAATAAATCACTCGCCAAACGGATTAAAGTATCCGGCACCGGCAAAATCATGAAACGACCGCCGGGCCAGAATCATTTTAATTCCAAAGCCACCGGTGATCAATCCCGCGATAAGCGAGGTGATAAAATCGGTCCGCACGAACTTATTTCTAAAGTTAAAGCTTTAATATTAAAATAAACCAAAGCCATGCCAAGAGTTAAACGAGGCGTAAGAGCCACAAAACGACGCAAGCGACTCCTTCAGCACACCAAGGGATTTTTGTGGACCCGCAAAACCAAATACCGCCAAGCCAAAGAAGCTTTACTACACGCTTGGAGTTTCCAGTTCGCTGACCGCAAGAAAAAGAAACGCACAATGCGCCAACTCTGGACCATCAAAATCAATGCCGCCACCCGCGAACATGGCATAAACTATTCCAAGTTCATTAACCAACTTCTCAAGGCCGATGTCGCCATTGATCGCAAAATCCTCGCCGACCTCGCCGAACACGAACCCAAAGTGTTTGAAAATATTTTTAAATCGGTCCAGTAAACCAAAAACCCTACCTAACACTTTCGTAACCCTCGTCTAATCCGTTTTTTGAAAAAACAAACTGCCAAAGTTGGAGATTTCTGGCCCTAAACAATCCCGCGCACGATAATAAATAAAATTTCCACATCCTATAAAACCTCTCATCATAATCTTTTTTTATTACATTCCAACTTGCATCGAAGTTTTTAAACCAAGCCATCAGCGTCAAATCATAATCTGTCCCGAAATTATGCAAATCTTTTAGAACAAAGACTCCTTCAATGGCTTTTATAATTTGGAAAAGAGAAGGCGTTAGGCCATTCGGGAAGATGTATTTATCAATCCACGGATTACCGGCAGTGGCTGAAGTATTTTGACCAATTGTGTGAAGAAGGAAAAGCCCATCATCCACTAAGCAATTCTTCGCTACGGTCATAAATGTTTTATAGTTTTTAGGACCAACGTGCTCAAACATTCCAATTGAAATTATCCGGTCAAACTTTTCTTTAATATCGCGGTAATCCATAAGACTAAACTCAACGGGCAAACCAGCACATAATTTTTGCCCCAGTTTAACCTGCTCTTCCGATACGGTTACCCCAACCGCTTTGACACCATATTTTTCTACCGCAAATTTCATAAAACTGCCCCAACCACACCCAATATCGAGAATCTTCATTCCCGGTTTTAACTGCATTTTCCGACATATCAAATCAAGTTTGGCATATTGAGCGCTATCCAAATCTTTCGCCTTTTTCCAGTATCCACACGAGTAGGCCATGCTTGGACCGAGCATTTGTGTATACAGAGTATTACCGATATTGTAATGTTTTTCGGCGACTTGGGATGCCCGCGATTGACTTTGGAAATTAAAAATTTTAGCGCTTAAAGAATGTAGAACAGTCGACAACGTAATCGCGTACTTGCCCAAATCGGCTCGAAAAACTTTATAGAAAAACTGGTCTAGGGCTACCACATCCCACCAGCCGTCCATATAAGATTCACCGAGCACCAGAGAGCCCCCGCTCAAAATCCGATTATAAAAATTCTCATTATGCACCACAATATCCCACGGCCTATCACCATTAACGGTTACATCCGCCAAACGAAGAATTTCTTCAACCTTCTTTTTCGATTTCATAATTTTGCAGCGCTAGAGGGAGTCGGACCCTCCTTGCATGATTGAAAATCATGAGTCCTAACCGATAGACGATAGCGCCAATTTAGTTATCTTACTAATGCAATATAGCAAATTTTTAACAATTATCAAACTTTATTGCTAAATAAATACGATCGTTGTAATATAGCATAGTGAGTATAAAAAGCACTTCTGTCGCAAAAACTATTTTGGCTATGATGTGGGAATTGCCTACCATAACGGTAAACTCTTTCTTTCCGCATAAATACGCTATAAAATATTGCTATGGCAAAAACAAAAATACGGTCTATACTTCTCTGAGTCGGTTATGCAAAAACGGATTGATAAAGAAAAATAAAGATATATTTACACTCACATCCAAAGGCGAGAAGAAATCTTTTATGGCATTTGCGAATGCGGAAGCTCATTCTTTTGGAGTCAAAAGAGAGACATGGGACGGTAAATGGAGAATTATATTTTTTGATATTCCGGAAAAAAAACGTAAGCATAGGGACTATCTGCGATTTATCATACGAACTATCGGGTTTAGAGAATTTCAAAAAAGTATCTGGGTTTATCCATATAATATCCCTTCTTTTCTCGAAGAAATATTGGATGAAGAAAATATAAAAAAATATACACGATTTATAACTACAGAAAGTATTGATCGAGATGACGATATAAAAAAAATGTTTAAATTAAATTAGAAAATCTATTGCTAAACTGATACGATCGTATTTATTTAGCAATATAGATACGATCGTTATATAATCCGTAAGAACATAAACCATATGATTATTCTCGGAATTGAGACTTCGTGCGATGAAACAGCAATAGCGGTGGTTGAAATTACCAACAACCGACAACCGACAACTAATAACCAAATACGGGTTTTATCTAATATCGTCTCGTCCCAAGTAAAACTCCATGCCGAATTCGGCGGGGTGGTTCCTAATCTCGCCGCTCGCGAGCATGTTAAAAATATTAATCACGTTTTTGAAACCGCTCTGAAAACCGCGGGCATTTCGAATTTTAAGAAAGAGATTGATTTAATTACTGTTACTCACGGCCCTGGACTTGGGCCAGCTCTTTTAGTCGGCATTACATTTGCCAAGACCATCGCCATGACCTACAACAAACCACTTATCGGTGTTGACCACATGCGCGGACATGTGTACTCAAATTGGTTGCCGAATTCAACCGACGACCCACAACCGACGACCCACAATTTTCCAATACTGAATTTAATTGTTTCCGGCGGACATACAGAATTAGTCCTTATGTCCACCGAAGGTGGATCCGCCTCTGGCGGAAAGGTTCAACATAATTTTAAGCTCATCGGCGAAACAATGGATGATGCGGTCGGCGAAGCTTTTGACAAGGTCGCCCGCCTGCTTGGCCTTGGTTATCCCGGAGGACCGGAGATTTCTAGAATTGCCGAAAAGGGCGACCCAAACCGATTCCCTCTTCCCCGCCCCATGCTTCACTCCAAAAATTTTAATTTCAGTTTTTCGGGATTAAAAACAGCCGTTCTCTATTTGCTGCGTGACCTAAAAGAAAAAGGATTAGAAATTGACGAACAGGTCAAAGCTGATATTGCCTCCTCTTTTCAAGAAGCCGCCACCGAAGTTTTGATTAAAAAAACTATTCAAGCAGCTAGGGATAATGATGTCTCGACAATCATGCTTTCGGGTGGCGTCTCCGCAAACACGCTTTTACGCAATGGACTTCGAACCACCACCGAAAAAGAGGGTCTTGTTTTTTCGTGTCCGCCCCTCGCTTATACCGGCGATAATGCCGTCATGATTGCTATGGCCGGTTATTTTGCTTTTAAAAAAACTGGGGCCACAGAATGGGAATCGGTTAACATGCAACCCAATCTCGGCTTTTAAAAAGTCTCAATTTAAGATAGATTAGATAGGATATGCTCGAAGAACTGACAAAGACATACAACGCCGCCGAAGTGGAGGGCAAAATCTACAAACTCTGGGAAGAGAGCGGTTTTTTTAACCCCGATAATTTGCCTGGGGAACGCACGGAGACATTCACTATTGCCATCCCCCCGCCTAACGCCACAGGCACACTCCATCTTGGTCATTCCTTGGAACACTCTCTCCAGGATGCGATAATCCGATTTCAGCGCATGCGTGGCAAGAAAGCCCTTTGGATTCCCGGAACAGACCATGCCGCTATAGCCGTAAATACCAAGGTTGAAAAAATTCTTATCAAAGAGACGGGAAAAAACCGACATGATATCGGAAGAGATGCATTTGTAAAAAAAGTTGAAGATTTTGTAGCCGCCAGCAGAGGTGTCATGCAAGGCCAGATGAGAAAATTGGGGGTATCTGTAGATTGGAGTCGCGAAGCTTTTACTTTTGATGATGCCCGTAATTGGGCCGTCCGCACAGCATTCAAGCGTATGTATGATGCAGGTTTAATTTATAGAGGCTATCGGGTTATTAATTGGGACCCGAAAGGGCAAACATCTGTTTCCGATGCCGAAGTGGAACATAGAGCTGAAAAAGGAAATTTATATACATTTAAATACTCGGCGGAATTCCCTATCCCAATTGCCACGACCCGACCGGAAACAAAAGTTGGCGACACGGCCGTAGCGGTGCACCCGGACGACAAACGCTACCAGCAATATATAGGCAAAGAATATAATCTTGAATTCGCCGGCAATAAACTAACCATAAAAGTCATCGCGGACAAGGATATTGACCCTGAATTTGGCACCGGAGCTGTTGGGGTTACTCCCGCCCACAGTATTGTAGACGCCGAAATGGCCCAAAGACATAATTTGCCCATGATTCAGGTTATCAATGAATATGCCCGGATGACCGATGAGGCCGGCCCCTTGGTGGCTGGTCAAAAAGTAAAAGAGGCCAGAGAAACAGTCATTGAGTGGCTCAAGAAAAATAATCTTCTCACAAAAGAGGAGGTCATTGATATCAATCTAAGCATCGCCGATCGTTCGGGCGGAATCATAGAACCATTACCAAAACTACAATGGTTTGTGGATGTTAATAAAGAATTTACTTTAGAAAAATCATCCATCAACGGTATCGGAAATGGATCTATAGCCAGTTTAAAAAACATCATGCGCCAGAGCGTTGAGAACGGGCAAATTACCATCATGCCCGAACGGGAAGAAAAGAAATACTTCCACTGGGTAAATAATCTCCGCGATTGGAATATCAGCCGGCAACTTTGGTACGGTCATCGCATTCCGGTTTGGTATCGGGGCGATGAAATTTTTGTTGATACTGAAGCCCCAAAGGATTCGGGCTGGGAACAGGACCCTGACACCCTTGATACTTGGTTCTCTTCCGCCTTGTGGACTTTTTCTACTCTTGGCTGGCCCAATGAAACTTCAGACTTAAAAAAGTACCACCCAACCGACTTTATGAACCCTGGGTATGAAATCTTGTTTCTCTGGGTGGCTAGAATGATTCTTATGAGCGGATTTTTACTCGGAGAGATTCCTTTTAAGACTGTCTACCTGCACGGTATGCTTCGGGATGCTAAAGGCCAAAAATTTTCAAAATCATTAGATAATGGCGTTGACCCGCTTGAAATAATAAACCAATACGGAGCTGACGCCTTAAGAATGTCTATGATTGTCGGCATCGGCCCCGGCAATGACGCTAACTTTGAAACCAACAAGGTTAAAGCCTATAAACACTTTGGAAATAAACTTTGGAATATCGCCAGGTTTGTTTTGATGTCTATGGGAAATGAATATCCCGCCGACAAAATCAATTATACCAAGGAAGATGCGACGCTCATTGCCGAACTTAAAAAATTTACCGAAGAAATAACTGGCGACATGGACAATTATCGTCTATACCTGGCCAGCGAGAAGATTTATCATTACGTCTGGCACACTTTTGCCGACAAAATTGTCGAAGAAAGCAAAGCTAAACTTGCCAGTGAAGACCCCGCCATCAAAGCTTCGGCCCAACGAATGCTGTTTGAAATTCTCGTTACCTGTCTTAAACTCCTTCATCCATTTATGCCTTTCATTACCGAAGAAATCTATTCCAAATTGCCATTAGCCAACAAAAAGTTGTTGATGATTGAAGACTGGCCGAGTATACTGTAAGTAATGTCTTTTGTGACCGCCGGACTACTTGTCGCGCTTGGTCTTCTGCCCAGTCTTGTCTGGATGTTTTTCTTTTATTATCAAGACTGCCACCCAGAACCAAAATATCTCATCACGAAAACTTTTTTGATGGGCATCATTATCTCCCCCGTCGCGGTGCTTCTCCAGGTAGGATTCAATCAGTTCGGTTTCTGGACTCCGCTCAACGCTATAATCGCCCAAGGATCACTTTTTTTCCTGTGGGCAGCCTTTGTTGAAGAATTCATTAAATATTATGCCGTTCGGATTATCGCCCTCACCGATCCGGCCTTTGACGAACCGGTTGATGCCATGATTTACATGATAATGGCTGGTCTTGGATTTGCGGCCATTGAAAATATCATCGTCCTCTTTCGCACTATCCCCGACGGAGTCCAAACAACCTTTACAATCTGGGCCCTGCGCTCGCTGGGCGCCACCCTTCTCCACGCCTTGTCTTCGGGAATTGTCGGCTACTTCTTGGCCTTGTCATGGTTTTTTCAAAATCATCGTAAAAAGTTACTTATTGTCGGACTCTTGGTGGCGACCTTCTTCCACTTCACCTTTAACACTTTCCTTGCTAATACCTCTAACCAATTTCACGGGCTCTTATTATCGGTTGGTCTTCTGTGTGTGATGGCATTTCTTGTTTTCTTGTTATTTGATAAGATTAAAAGAAGATCATCAAATACTACCCCCCATCTCTCGGTAGCTACTGAAAAAG
>Ga0180007_10005565_pt1 | contig 12666 bp, 13 predicted proteins | sample MM_PC_MetaG_FD_121122 | JGI IMG/M metagenome (GOLD analysis project Ga0180007, IMG submission 121122) | Groundwater microbial communities from the Aspo Hard Rock Laboratory (HRL) deep subsurface site, Sweden - MM_PC_MetaG | ecosystem: Environmental > Aquatic > Deep subsurface > Groundwater... | reverse complement strand
TGTGCGGTCCGACGAAACGGTGGAAGCCGCGGCAGCTCGCGAGCTGGCAGAGGAAGCCGGTCTGGCCACGGCGGCTTTGGCCGCTTCTGGTCTGCGGCTCTGTGGTGTGTTTAGCGAGCCGGGACGGGATCCGCGCGGCTGGATTGTTTCCAGCGCATTTATTGGCACTATGAGTGCTACAACAGGTGGTGCCGATATAGCTGAGCCGCGCTTTGGCGACGATGCCATGGATGCTCGCTGGTTTGACTGTGCACTGACTGAAGTAAAACCGGGATTGCGCTATCGCCTGGAGCTGGCTAACCGGACTGAGGAGCAAGCTATTGTTTTGCGGGCGCTGCTAGGCCGGGCTGCGGACGGCAGTATTATCATCGAGGAAAATTCCGGGCTGGCTTTTGACCATGCTAAGATTCTGCTGGCTGCTTTGCTTGCCGGAGCTAGCCACTCTGTGAAATAATGACACTTACAGTGTCAACATTTTAATCTGGGAGTATGAGCTTTGAAATTATTTGCTATTGGTATGGGTCTGCTTTCGGGAATTTTATTCGGCATTGCCACGCCTGTAAGCAAATTGCTTTTACGCGAGATGAATAGTTTTCAGCTGGCCGGGCTTTTGTATCTCGGGGCGGCTTTGGCTTTTCTGCCCTATGCACTGCGTAACCGCAAACAGGAATTCAAGTGGATTCGAACTACCCGCCGCCGTCGTGAACTTGCCGGTATTGTAGTGTTTGGGGGTCTGCTGGGGCCGGTATTTCTGCTGATCGGGCTAAGTCTGGCAAAATCGTCGTCGGTATCGATCTGGCTGAATATGGAACTTGTGGCTACGGCTATTTTAGGTGTGTTGTTTTTCCGTGACCATCTGGACCGCTTTGCCGTATTTGGGGTGTTATTGACAATAGCCGCCGGAGTGCTTATGAGTGTGCAGGAAGGTCTGGGAAGTCTGCTTCCTGCCTTGTTCGTCACTTTGGCCTGCTTCAGTTGGGGTATCGATAATCATCTGACGGCCGTAGTGGATGGAGCTTCTCCGAAGATGATTACCTTTATCAAAGGCTTATTTGCCGGTTCGACCAATTTGCTGCTCGGTTGTATTATCTCCGGCGGCGGTTTTCCGCTGCGTTTTTTGTGGCTGGCTCTGGCAGCCGGTATTGTGTCGTACGGCTTTAGTATCGTGCTGTATGTGAGCTCCGCCCAGCAGCTGGGGGCTACACGCAGCCAGATTCTGTTTTCGACCGGGCCCTTTTGGGGTATTCTGGTGGCTTTTGTGCTGCTGGGAGAGCCGCTTACCTGGTACACCGGTGCGGCCATGCTGCTGCTTGGTTTGGGTATCCTATTCACCAATCTGCTGGTGCATCAGCACGAGCACCGGCATGCTGATGTGACTCATATTCACACGCACAGTCATGATGATGGCCACCACGATCATGAACATGAAGAAAACGGAGTGACCACAAGGGCGGGCAGGCATGCGCATCTGCACACGCACAGAGTTATGGCACATTCTCACCGGCACTATCCTGATTTGCATCATCGGCATACACATGGTGACGGGCAGGCTGCAGAATAGTCGGTTCCGCTAGCCAGACATACTTAGTAGGCGTAGTTTACCGCTGTAGGTGATACAAAGCTAGGGTTGCCATGTGCCGTCCAGTCCGAGAGCTGATGCAAGTAGAGCTGAACCTCGAGTTCGTTTTCTGACACTTCTAGTGACAGTACTTTACCTTCATCCGATACTGCCCGTCCTGGTACGGGAATGGCTTTGGCAGGAATTGACACTTCTGGTGTCACAGTAAGGAAGGGCGTACTGCCCGGGTTTAAATCCAATTGGTAGGAGAAGGTCTGGTCTTCTGAATAGGACTTGCCGGCCACATACAGCCTGCGTGAATCAGCGCTCCACTGGAAGTATGCGGGAGCGTAGGAGGCTACCGGCCCTTTGGCCTGGAATCCGGGCGGTGCGGGATTATCGTATGCCGGGTTGAATATGGGCGGATCCACCCGCAATTGTGCGCTCAGCCGGTCGGCCTGCAGTCCATTGTCGGTGTAGGGATCCCATGCTGCCAGAAAGCGGTTTTGCCTGTCGAAAATCGCGATACATTTATAGTAATCCATATCGGCAAAGATATTTTCCCCCAGAACTGCAATCTGGTAATACACGGCGGTGAATTCACCATCCGGTGAAGGCAGTATGCTGAATGCATCCGGAGGCACGCTATCGTCGATCCAGGGCAGGTGGTTCCAGAAATATCTGGCTTCTGTCGCATAAGGCAGGCTGAGTATGCTGCGCTGACCGTCCGGCAGAGTCCGTATGACCGCCTGGCTATGAATGGCGTAGAAGAGGCGACTGGCGGCAGTGCTGTCGGTATACCAATACACAGCGTTGCTTTGTATTGCGCCGTCAATGAAATCACCATCGAGATCGTCCAAGACGGCCAATGCGGTTCGGCTGCCCAGATTCGTCGGCGTGGCTGTAAGCAGGGCTAATTGCCATTCGCGGTGGCTGACTGTGTTGTTCCAGTAGGGTTGGTCGGGATCTTTCGTAGTGTAGCGGGATTCCAGAATGAGTACCTTGCTGGAATCCTGGTTGAACACGGCGTTACCGGCGTAGTTTAGGCTTACTTCGGGTTTGAGCCAATCGCAGGCTGTAAAAAGCAAAAGTATTGTAGAATACATCAAACCTACAGTAATTTTGATGAGCATGCGCATATGTACCTCCTGGGGCTGTTATTGTCATCAATTGTTTGTGCTCTATAGTATACCGTATTGGTAGTGTATATGCCAAATTACAGGGGCATTTTCATGGCCCTGACCGTATCTGTGAGCTCAAAACCCTCTTGCAGATACAAGCGAAGCGCGTCCCGGTTTTCGGCATTTACACAGAGAGCGCTTTTCCAGCCATAGTGCTGCTGGATGACCTGTAGTATGGTGCGCAGAAGCTGCCGGCCGAGACCTTTGCCTTGCCAGTCCGGCAATACAGCGACCGGACCAATGAAGGCACTCGGCCCGTCGGGCTGATCGTCACGCTCAGCTTTGATAATGCCAATTGCTGTTGTGCCATGTTCCAAGATCAGGGTTGCGTCCGTCAAAACACCAGGCTCGTCCAGCATTTCGCCAAACCAGGCAGGGGCATGTTCGATGAATCCTTTCAGGTTGCGAAATGCGCTGTTGCGTATATTCGCCCATACTTCTAGATCTGCCTGACCGCAGAGTGGCCTGATACTGAAGCCCGGCGACAATTCGGGTTGTTGTGTCGGCGGTCGGGCTGGACGTTCGCAGACGTATACGTAGCGCTCGGTGCCGCAGCCGAGGGCTTCCCAAATTGCTATTGTCTCCTGCAGCCGGTCGGGAATAAATAGGCCGGCATGGAAACTATCCTGGTTTTCGCTGCGCAGCAGTTCCTGCATAGCCCTGTGCATCTTCCGGTAATCTTCTGCTGCGCCACTGGCTGCATGAAACATGCGCACTCTGTATAGGTTTTTCCGCGGGATGCAGAAGATACCTTGGATTGCCGATTCTGGGCTGATGAGGCAGACGCACCAGTCGCTGGTCTGGCTGAATGCGGAAATGTCCGTTTCTGACAGCAGTGATTCATCATGAGTGAATTTATGCATTCGCAGATAGTCCCTGACTGCCTCGAGCCTGTCGGGATGCAGAAGCTCTGTCGTCATTTGTGTCTCCCTCTACATTATATCAGGCCTGCATGAATTTGTGTGGAGGTCCTTTGTTGACACCTGGGGTTCAGTAGCTGACACTTGATATGCGGAGGATAAGATGAAAACCACCAAGCGGACCAGGGTTCTGACATTGAAGCTGAGTCTTTCCACAGCATTTATTGCCGCTGTTGGTTTGACGGCTCTGCTGATTGCCACGATCAGCTCGTTATACAGCAGCCGTTTTGTGCGCGATGCCATCAGCAGCCGTTTGCATGATCTTGTGGCACTGGGAGTGCAGCAAATAAATGGTGACCGGCATGCGCAAATTTTGACCGAGGAAGACGCCGACGGTACAGAGTTTCTGGAATTACTGGATTCGCTGAATGCTATAAAGAAAATTAATCAGGATATTACCTATATTTATACTTTGCGCTCCGGCTCTGAGGGCCTGTATTTTGTGGTTGATGCTGATCCGGATAAGGACTCACGGGCCAGTGTAGGCTATCCGGTTGAAGAGCCGACCGCTGCCATGCTGCAGGCCTGGTCTGAGAAAACCACTGTAGTAGAAGACTCTTTTTATACTGATGAATGGGGAACTTTTATGTCGGCCTACGCTCCTCTGTTCCGGCAGAGTGGTGAGCTGGATGGTCTGCTTGGTATTGATATTGCGGTGGGTACGGTACGGGCGTATCAGCTGCGCACCGTGGTGTTTCTGGTGCTGATCAGCGTGCTGGTTACCTTGGCGGCGATAGCCGGCAGTTTATGGTTGTCGACGCTAATCACCCGGCCGATTACCCGGGTAACTGATGACATGCTGGCAATTCGTCACTTTTCACTTGATGGTGTAGTGGATGTGCGTTCCGGTATTCATGAGATCCAGGAGATGGTTGACGCGCTGGAGAACATGAAAAAGAGCCTGCGCTCGTTCAAGAAGTATGTGCCGGCCGAGCTGGTGGCTGATTTAATAACCCTGAACAAGGAGGCGGTGCTGGAGGCAGAGCGCCGCGACATTACGGTCTTTTTCTCGGATATTGCCGATTTTACCACGATTTCGGAGCAGCTGCAGCCGGATATTCTGTCGCGGTCCTTAGGGCAGTATCTGGCTCGTCTTACCGGTATTATTCTGGATAGTCGCGGCATTGTGGATAAATATATCGGTGATGCCATCATGGCTCTTTGGGGTGCGCCGCATGCGTTGGAGAATCATGCGGTGGCGGCCTGTCGGGCGGCTTTGCTGTGCCAGCAGGCGGTGGCTGAGTTGAATGTTCAATACAAGCAGGCCGGGGTGCCGCCGTTTATTACCCGTATCGGACTGAATTCGGGTGAGGCGATTGTGGGCAACATGGGCTATGAGGAACGCTTGAGTTATACGGCGATTGGTGACAATGTGAACCTGGCTTCGCGGCTGGAAGGCTTGAACAAGCTGTATGGCACTAATATTCTGGTAAGTGAGCACACTGCCGACGCTGTAGGCACGCAGTTTGCGCTGCGCCTGGTGGATGTAGTGGCCGTTAAGGGTAAGAGCAAGGGTGTACGGGTGTATGAACTGGTCGGGGAAACGGCAGCAATTGATTCGCCCGGTCTGAAGGCAGTAGAAAAAAGCAATACGGCGATGGATCTGTATCTGCAGCGCCGCTGGGCTGAGGCTCTGGCCTTGTTCACGGAGCTCTCTACTGGCGGCGGTCGCTGGTGCGAGCTGATGGCTGCCCGCTGCCGTGAGTTTATCAGCCATGATCCGGGGGCCCAATGGACCGGAGTTGTGTACTTACGGGAGAAATAAAAGAAAGGCCGCGGGGTCAGACCCCCGCGGCCTCTCCGCTTATGGGGTCTGAACCCCATGGGTTTTCATGAAACCTTCGATGGTGGTACGCAGTTTGCTATCCTTCCAGGAATATTCCAGGATGGCGTTCAGGTAGCCTTCGGGCTCGCCGGTATCGAGGCGCTGGCCGCTCAGGCGGGTCCAGGCAACTTTGTTTTGGGCTATCAGTTTTTCCAGCGCATACAGGTGGTAGTATTCGCCGCCAGTGTGTTTTCCCCAGCCTTCAGCCAGCAGCTCAAAGAACTCCGGGGTGTACAGGTAGCGGCCGATGGAAATTTCGTGGCTGGGTTCTGTGCCGGGGGCCGGTTTTTCCACGAAGCCCTGCATGTGGATGCCGTCGGGGGCCGGGTCGATGACGCCGTAGCGGGAGACATCGCCCGGGTCGTATTCGGCGGAGAATACCGAGCAGCCGGTCTTTTCGTACACCTCCATCAATTGTTTGGCCAATGGTACTTCGCCGAAATGCAGGTCGTCGGGGTAGGCTACCACACAGGGTTCGCTGCCGAGGAAGGGGGCGGCCTGCAGCAAGGCGTGGCCGGTACCGCGCATTTCGGTCTGACGCACATAGCTGATGTGGGCGGCCGGCGGGGCTATCTGGTCGAGCTTGTCTTTTTTGCCTTCGCGGGTAAATACTGCTTGCAGTTCGGCCTCGGTGTCGAAGTAGTCTTCCAGGCTTTTTTTGCGCCGCGAGCTGATGATGATGATGTCGGTGATGCCCGAGGCGATGAACTCGTCCACGATAAAGGCAATGGCCGGCCGGTTGATCAGCGGCAGCATTTCCTTGGGGATAGTCTTGGTAACGGGCAGGAAGCGGGTGCCGTAGCCGGCTGCAACGATGACGCCTTTCATGCTGCTTAGATCCTGCCTGCGGCTTTTTCGGTGTCATAGACCTGCAGGCTGTGCAGGCTGCCGAAGGCGATGGCCGCAATGCCGCCGATTACCGGTATGGCTCCGAGCAGGCTGCACAGGAACAGGCCGAAGGCGAATTCGAGGGCCAGGGTGCGGTTGCTGCGGAACCAGGCTAGGCCTTTTTTGAGGGCGTCTACAGGGCCAAGATTTTCATAGCCGACGAACAGGATTGCAAAGCCCATTATCGGTGCTACAAAGAAGGCCATAACAACGGTAGCGGCCCAGACGATCAGGCTTAAAAAAAAGGTTATGATGGTAATAAGCGTTGCCAGAGCGGCCGCCGAGTTGCCTGCCGAAGCAGCCAGGAATCCGAGCAAGCCAAAGACCCCGCCGATAACCAGTGCGATTACGCCGACTATCAGGCCAACTAAAAGGAACAGCAGAAAGGCTGCTCCGAATTTAGACATGCCAGAGAAGGCGTCATTGATCTGTACTTTTTCGCTGGCCTGCAGTTTGCGGGCTCCTTTGTACATACCGAGTGTTATGGGGCCGGCCAGTATTCCGGCGGTTATGCCCTGGATGAGGGTTCCGACAAAAATCATGAGGCCGTAATTGAGGGTATCCTTCTGGATGAGTTCCCAGGAGAGTTTGATGCGGTCGAATACTTTCTGGGTGGAGAAATCTTTAAACATGGCTGTGCTCCTGTCTGCGGAATCGCCGGTGCGCTGCCGGCAGGCTGGTCTGTATGGCCAGCCTGCCTAGCATAGCGCACTTTTTATGTATTATCAAACTGCCTTGATTACCGGCAGCCAGAGTACTTCGTAGGCTTGCAGGGTCAGTTCTGCTTCTGGCTGTGCGGCTTTTGTGCCGGCAATAAGGTGAGAGGCCGGACCGACAAGCTGTACCTCAGGGGGTAAAGTCAGCTTAACGGATGCGGCGCTCACGTTGACCAGGCAGAGCAGCTGTGTGGGTGATTCCGGACTGGCTTGGTGGGGTGTATCGGTGTTTTGCGTCGGACCAGCAGGGGGATTTCCGCGCAGGATACTGAAGACTGCCGGGTGCAGTTGCAGTACTTCTGACGCTTGGCCAGGGGCTAAAGCCGCTTCGGCTGCCCGGGCAGCCAGCAGCTGCCGGAAGCCGCTCAGGCAGCGAGCGGGAGCTGACTCCGGGTCGGCCAGGGCGCTGTGCAATTCTGGCATGGTCAGCTGGCGGCGGTTGATGGCACGGTTATAGCCACGCAGTTTTGGGCCTTCGCTCCAGTTGGCCGTGCCCAGCAAGCTGTGGATATATACGGCGGGCAGACCGTCCAGTACGCAGGCGATGGTGTAGCTGGCCAGGTGGGCTTGAACGCGCAGTGCAAGTGGCAGGCTGTGGTCGGATACGGCGTCGAACCAGGAAACATTCAGCTCGTAGGGGATGGGGCCGGCCGCTGAGGCCTTGTACGAAATGAGGGCACCGCGCGCCTGCTGTTTGCGCAGGGTTTCGGCAAACTCAGCTTCATCGGCCAGTCCGCGGATGGGGGTAAGGCCGACTCCATCATGCGAGGCCAGGAAGTTCAGGTAGCTGCCGCCGGCGGGGGCCGTCAGTTTGGCCGCCCAGGTACTCAAGTCGCTGGCATTACCGGAGGTGAAAGCATGCAGTACCAGCGGCGGCAAGGCAAAGTTATATACCATATGGGCTTCGTTTTGGCCGTTGCCGAAGTAGGAAATATTCTCTGGATGCGGCACGTTGGTTTCGGTAAGGATGATGCAGTCGGCCCCTAGTTCGTCGACGGCGGTGCGGAACAGCTGTACTACGGCATGGGTTTTGGGATGATGCAGACAGCTGTGGCCGTCTTCTTTCCAGAGATAGGCGATGGCGTCCAGGCGGATGATGCGGGCACCGCGGCTTATATAGCCGAGAAAGATGTCCAGCATGGTGGCCAGCACTTCGGGGTTTTCGAAATTGAGGTCGATCTGGTCGGCACTGAAGGTGGTCCAGATGTGGGCGCTGCTGCCGTCGGCCCGGAAAAAAGGGCTAAGCAGCGGGTGGGTGCGCGGGCGCACAACCTGGCTGTAGTCGTAATCGGCGGGCTTGGCGATGAACCAGTTTTCGTAGCGGGGATCGCCGGCCAGGTAGTCCTGGAACCATTTGCTCTGGGCACTGACGTGGTTGAGTACCAGGTCGAAGGCCAGCCGGCAGTGCCGCCCGAGTTCGGCAACATCCTGCCAGCTGCCGTTATTTTTGGCAACCGAGCGGTAGTCGATAACCGAGAAGCCGTCATCGGAGGACCAGGGGAAAAAGGGCAGCAGGTGGACGTAGCTGAAGCAGTTGGCGGCCGGACCGGCGATGAAGTCGCTAAGGGTGGCTAATGGGGTTTTCCGGAGTTGCGATGGGGTGCCGACGGCTTTCGGGCCGGTGGCTGGATTACCGGCTTTCTGCAGGTCGGCGCTTGTTTCGGCGGCGGCCGTGGGGGGCGCTATCGGGTCGACGATGCTGTCGGCATAGGTGATCAGGAAGGCGTCGCCGGGCTGGAGCTTGGCTGCGGGAGGGTTGGCGGCCGCCGGTGTGTGGTTGGGGGCGGCAGGCTGGGAGGGCTCGCGTGCGGTGATGGCTACCGCCGGGGCCGGGTTCTGGCCGGCTGCGGGGGATAGGGTGTCGGCCGGGGTCGGGTTTTCGGTTTGGGGGGTGGGCCGGGGGAGGGTGTTGGCGTATTTGGTCAATATGGGGCTAAGCTGATCCCAGGCTGTCTCGGAATTGGCTTCGTATATTTGGCGGCAGAGAGCATGGCTGCGCGGGAACTGGTGGTTCATGGCTGTCTCCTTGTTTTAACGATAAGGTCTTGGGCGCTCCAATGCAAATTATGGATGGTAAAAGTTGAAAATTCGGCTGAAATTGCTTACTATGTAGCCATGAGTAATCCGGATAACGTGCTGGTCGAAGAGAACTTCGACGAACTCAGCCGCACTTTGGCCCGTACCGACGATGTGGAACTGATTAAAGATTTCCTCTACAGTCTGCTGACGCCGGCGGAGGCTGACGAGATTGCCAAGCGCTGGGCGCTGGTCAAACGCTTGGCGGAGGGGGAACCGCAACGCTCGATTGCCTCGGAATTCGGCATGTCGCTGTGCAAGATTACCCGGGGGTCGCGCGAGCTGAAAAAAGACCACTCAGCTTTCAAGCGCATGCTGGAGCTGGCCGGTTATACGGTGCCGGAAAAATAAACGGCTGCGGGCAGCCTGCAGTCTGTCGCCTTGGGCGGTTTTTTGATGTTTCTATAATGACAAAGCCGGCGGTATTGCTACCAGCCGGCTTTTTTTATTTTGGCGGCAGACCTAAGCTTTGGTCTGCGCGGTTCTACCGCGGGGCTAAGCTTACTCTACTATGCTGGCAGATCTGATGAGCACGTCGGTTTTGGGCACGTCGTCGTGCGGCGGGCGCGAACCGGTTTCTACTTCGGCGATGGCATCTACAGTTTCCATGCCTTCGATTACCTTGCCGAAGGCGCAATAACCCCAGCCGCGGGTGTCTTTGCTTTTAAAGTTGAGGAAGTCGTTATCTTTCAGGTTGATGAAAAACTGGCTGCTGGCGCTGTCCGGGTCCATGGTACGGGCCATGGCGATGGTGCCGCGCTCGTTTTTGACGCCATTGTCGGCTTCATTCTTGATGGGCTTGCGGCCCTCTTTCTGCTTCAGGCCGGGTTCCATACCGCCGCCCTGGATCATGAAATTGGGAATGACACGGTGGAAAATAGTTCCGGCAAAAAATCCGTCTTTGACGTACTGGACAAAGTTCTCTACGGTTACGGGGCTTTTGTCGGCAAACAGCTCGATGCTGATGTTGCCGGCGCTGGTTTCGAAACGGGCGACTGGGTTGGCCATACTGACTCCTGATTTGTTGTATTGTGCAACGCCGGCCGGCTGTTTCCACGGCTGGCGTTGCTCTGTGGTCAACAGTATATAGGGAAAAGACTGTTTGTGTCAGCGGCTCATGGCGGCTCAGCCTGGCTTACACTTGCTTAGTCGAGCAGCAGGTCCAGCTCCGGCGGTATCTCTGGCCGGCCATTGGCGGCCAGGGCTGTGCCGATGATTTTGGCGCTCATGATGGCCTTGTTGTCGGAGCTGCGCACAATATCCTGCAAAAAAGCGAATTTAAGCCGCGATTCGCGGACCATACGCACGCTTATGGTAAAGGTGTCGCCGCTGGTCAGCGAGGCTTTATAGTCCAGCTCGGCCCGGAAGACTACCAGGTTGATACCTCGGCGGGCAAAGTCGGCGAAATCCAGCCCTATGCTTTTGAGGTATTCGTGGCGGGCATGTTCCAGGTAATTCTGATAAACCGAATTGTTGACGATGCCTTGCATGTCCAGCTCGTAGTCGCGGACCTGCATGCTTACGGTGAATGGCTGGCTCATAGGGCCTCCTGTTTTTGTGGGGGGTCAGACCCCGGTGGAGCGGCAGCCTGGGGTCTGACCCCAGGGTAAAGCGGTGTCGGGGTCTGACCCTGTTGCCGGGTTCCAAGATGTAGTATACTGGCGGCAGGAGTCAATATGTATATGCCCAAACAACTGGTGTTCGCCCCTACCGCACAGTGCAATCTGCAGTGTGCTCATTGTCGTGTCGACCGCTCAAGGGGAAACGGGGCGGATATGTTGACGGCTGCTGCTGCTGTGGCGTTTATTGAGCGCTGTCAGGCCCACGAGATCGACCGGGTGGGTTTTTCCGGCGGCGAGCCTTTTCTGGAACCGGATTTTCTGGAGGCGGTATGCCGGGCAAGTGTTGACGGTGGTCTGTATTTTGACCGCCTGATGACCAACGGTGTGTGGTTTGTGGATGCGGCTGAGCTTAATTCGATATTGCAGCGGGTGTATGACGCCGGCTTTGACGGCACTATTGCTATCAGTGTGGATGCCTGGCACAACCCGGACGCAGAACGTCTGCTGCAGTTTGTGCAGGCGGTACGCAGGATCTGGGGCCGCAGTGACTGTCTTGAGGTGGTCAGCGTGCTGAACCGGGACGGCAGCTGTGACGGTTCGTACCTGGAAGGTTTGGCCGGCGGACTGGGTGCGCGGATCCGTTATGAGGCGGATATGCCGATGGCCATCTATGATTCCAGCTATGAGGACAACAAGCGCGCCGGCATGGAAGACGGCAGCGGCCTCTATATTCCCGTATTGACCATGCCGTATTCGGCTGCTGCCGACGATCCCGCCGCCTGGCAGGCTCAACGTTGGTTCAAGGATGACTGGTGCGAAGGTCCGGGCAATATTTTTTATGTGCATCCGGACGGCAAGGTGGCTGTATGCTGCGGTTTTGCCAATGAGAATCCGCAGCTGATTATCGGCACAGTTGAAGACAGCTGGGAGACTCTGATGGCCAATGCCGAGGCCAACCGTCATGTGCAGGATTGTTTCAGCAAGGGTCTGGCTACCAAGCGGCAGGAGATGGAAGCAGTTGGAACCAAATACCCGGGCAAGACTGGTGATATCTGCTTTTTCTGTGACTGGTTGTGCCGGCAGGAGCTGGCCGGGAAAGAGTAACTTGGGCTGATCAGCTGGTGTATGATTGCCCTGATAGCTGTGTGATACAGGTCAGGGCATAAAAAAAACGCCGCTTTCGCGACGCCCGTTACTTTGGCGAAGCATCAGCTTCGCAGGAGTCTAGACGGATGGTTTTCCGCAGACTGAAGGTAGCGGCTGGGTTACAGCCGGCCGACAAAAGCTTTTTACGCCCTGTCTATATATATAATACTCTGCTATTGCCGGACTCGTCAAGTGCAGGCGCGGCTCTGAAGCCGGTGTTTGGGTAAGCTTAGGCGTTTTTAACCATAATCTTACAATTATAAGTGCAAGCAGGTCGCTGAAAGTTGACAATCAGGGGCCTTTTTTGCCTTAATCGGACTGCTTTTTTTTCGCCGCCGCTGATTTTGTCGGGTTTTGTATTTCTGGTGTTGCCGGAAAGTAAGGATTTGGGCTGCTGCAGTGCAGGCAGTTTGCCGAGTGCACGCAGAGTAGCTGGCCGCAGTTTTGGCACAGCCATTTGGTTTGAGCAGCAGCGATAAACTCCGTCAGGCCGGAGTCCCGGGCAGTTTCCAGATTCTTTTGCAGGTTTTCGCCGTAATTTGCCAGGTAGCGCTTGTTCAAGTCTTTGAGCCGCCGGCAGGGGTATTTGGGGCAGTCGCTGCACAGTGCGGTGGGATTGCCTTGTTTTTCCGGGCAGCTTTTGATGCTGCAGACGGTGCAGTGGTAGGGTTTATTGCCCTCCGCCAGGCAGCCGACACAGGTATTTTTACTGCGCTGGAAGCCGAGGCAAAGATCACAGAGTACGCCGCAGGGAGCCAGACTTTGCTCATTCATGGTAGTTTCGATTCCTGGCT
>Ga0180007_10005563_pt1 | contig 12670 bp, 16 predicted proteins | sample MM_PC_MetaG_FD_121122 | JGI IMG/M metagenome (GOLD analysis project Ga0180007, IMG submission 121122) | Groundwater microbial communities from the Aspo Hard Rock Laboratory (HRL) deep subsurface site, Sweden - MM_PC_MetaG | ecosystem: Environmental > Aquatic > Deep subsurface > Groundwater... | reverse complement strand
AGAAGAGACCTAAGCAAGTAGTAAAAGGTACTGAGAAAAGAAAGATTATACAGAAGCCTACCATTATAAATGGAAGGGCAGTTATACAAGAAGTCGCACAAAAAAAAGGTAAGCAGACTGATAAAAATGCATAAATATTTCGATAAACGAATCTTCATAACAGCTTCTTTAGGAAATACACATGACGGTAATGTGAGAATGGCAAAGAAACTTATTGTTGTTTGTAACAGAGCTAAAGTTGATGCTGTTAAATTTCAAAAAAGAAATCCTAAACTCTATTCCGATGATGAATATTATTCTCCAGTATTTGGAAAGATTACTAAAAAAGAGTATAGAGAAAAGATGGAGTTTTGGAAAGACGAATATGATCAAATAGAGCAGTTATGCAAAGAGTTAGGAATATATTGGTATGTATCAGTATATGATATGGATAGCTTGCAATGGATGGAAGAAAATTATTCTCCAGGAATGTACAAAATATCAAGCTGTAAAATAACAGATTTGAAACTGGTAAAAGAAATAGCCAAATTAAAGAGATTAACATTCATGTCAACAGGTATGGCAACTATAAAGGAAGTTGATACAGCAGTGAATACATTTTTAGGCTTTTCTCATACGAACAATCTTATTCTTATGCATTGCTGTTCCATATATCCTTCTATGCCAGGAGATATAAATCTGAGAGTAATGAGAACACTTCACAAACATTATAAGTTACATACTGGTTATGATTCTCACGATACGGGACTGCATCTTTGTAATGCTGCTGTAGGAATGGGGGCAAAAGCAATAGAAAAACACGTAACTTTAGATAAATCATTGAATGGCAATTCCCATTCTATGGCTCTTGAACCAAATGAGCTTGAACAACTTGTCAGTAATATAAGAGATATTGAAAAGTCTTTTGGCAGTGCACACAAGAAACTTCTAGACAGGGAGATAAAGTTTCGTTCAGAAACTACTGGTGAATCTGAAGATAACTTGATCAAAATTGAGAGGAGCTAAACGTGGAAGGTAAAACGGTAAACGGAAATAAAAAAATATTGACTATATGCGCTATCATAACGGTTTCATTTTTAATAGTAGGAACATTTGTTGGATATGGACAAATGAAAAATACAGTTGATTCAAATAAAGTAGCTGTTAATGTTTTGCAGGTAAAAGTTAATGAAAACGAAAAAGCTATAGCAGAAATGAAAGTAACAATAAATCAAACATATGAACTTACAAAAGTTTTAGTAGAAAAACAATTAGGAATAACAGAAGTAACAAATGCAATGACTAGAGCAAAAAGAGATACTCAAAATGACAGTATATCATCTGGTGATAATTAAAAGATGGGTATACTTACAGAAAATAAAACGGATATTGGCTTTAGCTGGAGGAAGGCTTGGAGTCTTGTAGCTTTAATAATATTTATAGCATACAATGCAAACATTATCATAAGACATAACCCTAGTGATATGCCAAAAGTAATGGGAGGTTTACTCGGTGTTATTATTGCCTTTTATTTCTCTAAGAAATTTATACCAAAAGTTTACAATGGTATTAAAGACAAAATTGAAAAGAGAAAACTTGAAAACGGAGATTAAAATAGTAGATGCCACAGATGCTCTACCAAAACATCAAACAAAGAGATGGTCTAAGAGACAATTTTGGAATATAGAAGAAGTGATAATACATCAATCAGTATCAACTGGTGGGATGTTTGATGTAGCTAAATATCATATAATACCAACAAAAGATAGAGATGGTAATGGTATCATAGATGGGTGGGAGCGAAATCATATAAGCAATACAGGCTGTCCAGGAATTTGTTATACACTTGGTGTAGAAAAAGATGGTTTGATTTACAAGATGAATGATTTTGATGATATAACATGGCACGCAAAAGGACACAATATAAAAGCATTAGGAATTGTCATATTTGGTAATTTCAGTGGTACATCTTGGAAAGGAATAGAAGAACCATCTATGGGTCAATTAAGTTCTCTTTTGAAATTATTGAATTATATCAGATATGATTTGTTGAGAGACAATAACGTACCAAAAGAAAGATTTTTTGGACATTGTGAAATTGATAAAAAAAATAAAGAGAATTGTCCAGGAAATATTATAATGAGTGAATTAATTAGTTGGAGAGGACAAGTGTAACTCTATGTCTGTCAAGGATTTAAAGCCCAGATTATATTGCACATCAATGGATGTTAGAAACTGGTTCAAACATCTAAAGGGATTGCCAGATTCTACAGAAATGGTTCTTAGAGATGACCAAGTAGAATTCTTTATATCCAGAGCTACTGCTGTTGTAAATATGCACATGTTTCATAAATACTCTGCTGATGATCTTATACAATCTTCTTGGGCAGGAGTACCAGTTCCTTATCATTCAAATGCTGGAAATGTTGTATTGTATGGAGCATCTGCTGGGGCTTCAGCATATACAGAATTATGGACAGTTACGTGTGGAACTACTACTTTTACTATTACAGGAAATCTTCAGGGATCTTTAAGTGGTGCTGCATATGCTTCAGATTTTCAGGCTACAGATATAAGCATACTTGCAAGTGCGTGGTCTGGTACTCCAACAACAAGTGATATATATTATGTGCCAACATACGATAGATATCAAGCCATTGTAACCGTAACTAGTATGCTTGCGGCAGGTTATGCACTTAATTCGGAATATACGGAAGAAGTACCCAATGCAAGTACATATGGTGTTAGGTTGGAAAATGGAGCTATGGATTTGTTAAAAAGATTAGCAGATCCTGAAGGAAAGAATGGTTTGGCATTTGACACCTCCGCTAGAATAAGTGGAGATATAGAACCTATTGCCCAGTCTTATGTTATAGACGAAACTGGAACAGACGTAACAGAATATTACCCAGATCGTGGAGATCGGGAAGGGGAATCCAAATTAGCTGATGATTAATATAATTAGATGTAAAAACTGTGGTATTGTTCTCATAGAAGGCATTATGAATAATGTAGAAGGCATAATAGATATAACACACAAAGAGTGTGAGGGCATAAATAAAATTTGTTTGACATATGATAATGATAACGAAACAATGTCATATATGGATTATGATACTATTTTTACTGGTGATGAAGATGATTAGAATAGAACTGGACATGTCCGAAGTGCAAAAGAGACTTGACAGATATGACAGAAGATTCAAGACAAAAAAAGTCTTTGTTGAAAGCATCATACGACCTATTGTTCAAAGGGAATGGAAACTTAATTTTTTGAGTGAGGGGAGACCAGCACCAGGAAGAAATAGGTGGGAAGAATTAAGTGATTCCAGAAAGAAACAAAGAAGATTAGCAGGAATAGGAGAAGCACATCCAATATTAATGGGAGAAACAGGCTCTTTAATGGAAGATGTTGTTGCCAATCCACGTATTACATACAGAGGAGATAAAATTTATATCTCTCCAACCGTTTCTGGGAAAAATGTTATTAAATTAAAAGCATTACATTATGGTAGACCTCCATCTAAAATAGATGCTTTTGGTATGATAATAACTAAACAACAGGGAGTTGCCAAGATAGGAAGAGGAATGGGAGTTTTACCAACAAGACCTATTATTTTTGTAGCAATTCAGGCTTGGAGAGAAATTGTTAAAAGAGCTAAAGAATACTTCTTTGGCTAACAATTTAGGCGATCATAGAATCGTCTGTCACACAACTTCATTTTAGGCGATCATAGAATCGTCTGTTAGGCAGGTGAAAAACTTTGCCAGATTATTTTACAAACATGTCAACATTACTAACAGCAATAAAGAACAGATTATTGGCTTATCAGGATGGTACTCTTTTATCTGTAAAGACATATAAGAGAGGAGTATTACCACCCATACCTAATTTTCCTGCTGTAGTTGTTCTTCCCATAAGAGAAACATTGAAAAGTCCTAGAAGTGGAGGAAATTACAGAAATGATAGAGAAATTAATATAGAAATTTATACATATGGATTAAAGACGGATAATATTCTAAGAACTTGCATAGATCTTTCAGATGCTGTTAAAGATATATTGAAAAATGAATTTAAGATGAATGATGCTGCATTGAATAATACATATGATACTGTTATAGGAAATCAGATATATGGAGAACCTCAGCCTTTCAGAAATGCTATTGTACAGAAATGTACCATACCTATTATGTGCAGAAGTTTTGAGTCATTACCTATTGCAACATTTTCACCAACTCTCACAGAGGTTACACCAAAGGATTTATTGGATGAGATATATGACGAGATAAGTGCTTATACATACACAAAGACGGTTAAAATCAAGAGAAAAGCTGTAATGCCACCTATGTCGTCCTATCCTGCCATATGTGTGGTGGAAGATATGGATGAACCTGAAAGAAGCAGGTCTGGAGTTGATAGACCATTAAGACGATTTACAGTTGCCATATTTGAAAAGCAATTGGATAAGGAAGTATTATTAGATAATCTTTTATCAATCGTAGAGAATGTAAAAGATTGTTTACAAGAAAATCATAGATGGAATGACAAGTGTGAAAATTCTTGGGTAGGTTCTGTGGAATATGGTTCATATATGTCGGGCAATACTATTCTTTATTCTGCATACGTAATGATGGATGCATATTGCTATGAGGAATTACCTAAAAGATTTTCAGATTCAAGAGTAGCAGTTGGAGGAGCAATGGGATTACCATTAGGAGGTGCTATATAAGCAATGGCAACATGGGATAAAGATACAATAGGAATACCATTGGTAAAACCAATAACAATGGCAAAAGATACTGATTCACATACAGTACAGTTTCAACCCATAGATCAAGCATTTTCAACTGGTGCTGTTTTGGGTACGCAAGGTACTGCCCAAAAACATTTGTGGTATCCTTCTTCAGATTTAGATACTACAAAGATGTATTATATTTATGTAGATAGCACACGAGTTTATAGAATATTTGGTATTGATACCGTAACGGATAGGGGGATATAATGAAAAGAATATTATTTATTTTATCATTAATTTTATTTACTATAAATCTCTCTTTCAGTCAGACAACAGGAAGAATTTGGTCTGGAGATTTTGGATTATATGATTCTGCTATAGAACTTGATCCGTCTGATGGCGGTGCTGTAACTATTACAGACTTGGATTCTTCATCCATAATATTTTATAAATCTGGAAACGAATGGTATATGAAAATGTATGATCAAGATGGGAGCGAAATAATTGTTCTAGATGCAGATAACAGCTATATAAAGATTGGGCCTTTATTTACCTATAGTGTAAGCATATTACGTGTTGGAAGTACACTTTCTGGCGTAAGTTCTTCATTTGATAGAGCGATTTTTGGTTTAGGAATAGGCAATGAGGGAATAAGTTTATATGCTGGAGCAACCTCTTATGCAACGCTTGCTTTAATGGATGGTGTCAATGAAGATTATGGCGCAGTTAGATATTATAACAGAGATGAACAATTAGAGTTTTTAACATCTGGAGAAAATGTGAGAGTTGTTATAGATTCTTTAGGAAATACTATTCTATATAAATCTTTAATATTAACACCCAATGTTGCTTCAAATGCTGGAACATCTGTAGCTGATGATGGTACTATTACTGTTACTAATTCTCTTATGAGAGTTGTAGGAGCAGATGCAGATGCAGTTTTAGATACAAGTCCAGCAATAGCTGATGGAAGTTATGATGGACAATTGGTCACCATACAAGGTACAGCAGACGGTAACACAGTAACTATAGTAGATAATGTAAATACACAATTAAATGGTACTGCAAGTGTTACTCTGGGTGCTGGCGATGTTATTATGTTGCAGTGGGATAGTGCAGCATCAAATTGGTTGGAAATTACACGCAGTAATAATTAAGCAAATGTAATATTTATTTTAGGAGAAACAAACAATGATCAGTAAAGCTAAAAAACTAGAGTTGATGGACAGAATAGGAAAAAATACAGAAAATGCGAGAGCGTGGTTGTGGGCAAAAAATATCACAAACAATGAGATGGCTTTTAGAGTAGGAAGAAAAGCGAAAGAATATAGGAGAAGATTAAATAGAATGCCAATTATTATTGTTGGTGCTGGCCCATCTTTGGACAAGAATAAGAAATTTTTGAAGGCAGCAAAAGATAGAGCTTTTATTATATCTGTTGATACTGCATTTGATACTGTAAGTAAGGTTGTCAAACCAAATGCCGTAATTGCTTTAGAAGCAAGAAGGGAATTAGAAGACTTAATTGACTTTGAAAAAACAAATGATGTTACGCTATTTACTGATCTCACTATACATCCAAATGTAGTAAGAAAATGGAAAGGCCCCATCGTATGGTTTTCTGCTGGTTTTTCTGGTTCTTCGTCTTTAGATAGTACAATAGAGCGTGATTTTAATGACGGAAAAGAAATAGGCAGAATAACAAGAGGCGGTTGTGTAACAAATGCTGCGTTTGCACTGTCAATGGAAATATTTAGAGCAGACCCAATCATACTTGTTGGAGTAGATTGCGGTTTTTATGATTATAAAAAACATCATTGCGAAGATCAAAACAATAGAATAGAAGAGTTAAATGAAATAGAAATGGAAGAAGATATATATGGAGATAAAATATTTACAACTCAAGTTCTTTTGTTTTATAAATATTGGATAGAAGACATATTAAAAGTAAGAAATTCAGTAACAAAAATACCTGAATATGAAGGCATTTTCATAAATGCAACGGAAGGAGGCATAATAAAAGAAGGCTGGATCAGTATGCGTTTGCAGACTGTCGTAACAGCTTATCTCGAAAAAAAATATAATTTTGATGATTTTATTGACTTAGATAAAGAAATAATTGGAAAAATAAAAGAAGTAAGAAAAGTAATTAAAACTGTAAGTTTTGGAAGTAGTGGAATTAAGGAGGATGTTAAAATTGAAAATTAAGCGAAAAGGATTAGCGAGATTAGATCCAGGTACAAAATTTCAACACTTTAGAAATAATCATAAAGATTGGCTCAAGTTGAAAAATGGAGAAGTAATTGAAATACCTGACGAACTATTTGAAAAACTACAAGGTGTGGAAAAAGTAAGTGATTACGAATCATTAAAAAAGAAAGATAAGAAAAGTAGATATTCTGATATAAATGAAGTAACTTCATTTGACGAAGATTAAAGTTTAGGAGGTGAAAAATAATGGGAGTGAGAGTTTTATGGCAAGATCAATATGCATTTGCATATCAAACAACCAGTATAGGATCTACTATTGATTTTGCAACTGCGAGTGGTGCTGGTGTAGGTACAAGCGAATATGCACTGCCACTAATTAATCATCCGCACATAGACGCTGGTTTGGATATCATAGACCAAAGAAAGGCAATTGGTATCTCTCAAAGATCTGTGGCAACAGGACATCAAGAGTTTTTGCAGGGAACAAAGAATCCTAATTCTACGTGGGAATTTGATGGAAATGCTTACAATTTAGCCCCATTCTTATGGACATTGTTTCAGAAAGGAACAACAGAAGGAACCGGAACTGCTAAATTTACAAAGACATACGATCCGCCAACAGCAACTGAAGGCCCTGAATGTGAAGTTTGGATGCTTTTATTGAGAAAAATGGAAGAAGCGACTAATGCTCATAGTACAAGAGGAACTGGTTTTATTGTAAAATCAATTACACTGTCAGCCGATGGATTTTCTCCACTGAGAGTTTCTGTTGAACTTGTAGGAAAAGATGTCAGTTATGTCTATGATGCACAGAATGCCGTATTTACATATAATACAAAATCCTTCTTAGTGTGGGGAGGTTCTTCAGGAGCTACTTGTGAAATTGATGGTGCTGCTGTACAGCTTGAAGGTTTTACGTTGACAATTACAAATAATGCAATAGCACGACATTATGGCGGACAGGATGTTGATAAGTTTATTACATCAGATTATACGTTGGAAGGTTCTATATCAGTGTTCTGGGGAGATTCCAATGCATCCCAAGATCAGGAAACACAATTAGTAGACTTTGTTGCTGGAACAGATAAGAGATTGCATATTTATTGGGGAACAACTGGAGGAGCGACAACAGCAGGAGATTTAGACATTCTAGCAAACATCAGATATACTGGTGCTACACTTGCTGATGTTGATACTGAAATAGTAACTGAGTGTCCATTCGTAGGTGTGTATGATGGTACATATGATGCCATACAAATAGTTCTTTCTGACGGTATAGATAGAGCTATTCCATAATAGATAACTTTTTAATAGTAAAACAAAAGGAGTGAGTATAAGATGAAAGCGATTAGCAAAAAACCGATTTGCTATGTGTGTGAAGAGGAGCGTTCCCTTCCACAGGATGAGCAAACAAAATTCTGGATTCAGCCAAAAACACATCAGGAAGCCAACCGCATGATGAAAAGATACGGAGGAACCTATAATGAGAATGCTAAGGGTTTCAGGGAATATGATGTAAATAAACTTAACAATGCTGACCAAGAAGAGTGGCTGGATACGGTTGTGAAGATTGAAAACTTTAAGTTCACTGATGAATTCTATAAGAGCTATCCTCTTATTAAAGAGAAAACTAATAAGAAAGGTTATATAGATGTCATAGAGAATAATGACGATCTTATGATCGAAGTTTTAAGATCTCTCATGCCAGACACAATAAATGAGATATGGAGAGCTAGTCAGAACGCATCGAGACTTAGGCAAGACGAAAAAAACGATTAGAGCTTCTTACATATTATCTTAATTGGTTAAGTGATAAAGAAGAAAGAACTAAGCAGTCTTATGACTGCGAATTATGTAAGAAGCATAATTGGGTAGAAAAACAAGGGAGAACATGTTTTCTTTTTGAGAAAGAAGTTATGTTTACTATGCCCGTTATTGATTGGGATACTGGAAGACCAGTTCCTAAACAGGAAAGAAGAGTAAGGGCGGACATCATAAAAACATATGAACTTCTTACCGAGTTCAGAGAATTATTACCTGGAGTTCCATTATTTGAATTATTGGAAAAACATTTTCCAGATGTCTGTCCACGCTCTCTTGTAAATATGGAAGATGTAGAATTTATTTCTATGGAAGCATTTTGTTCAGAATATGGATGTCTTCCTGATGAAGGTGGAATGTTGGATCAATTAAATATAATTGTAGAAGCATTTAATATTATTCGTGGTGCAAGAAGTGACTATGAAAGATTAAGACAAAAGAAGATGGAAGAAAGAATAAAACGACAAAGCAAACAACCAGATAGTAGTCAGAGGATAAAACCTGGAGTTAGATATTAATGGGAGAAAATGCAAATTTAAATCTTACAGTTAATATGGATGATAGTAGAGCAATTGCAGGATTTAAGAAATTACATACTGCTATGGGAACTACTAATGAACAATCTAATAGAATGAGAGTTTCTACTTCTGGTTTAAGAAGAGATTTAGGTGCTCTTCGTAACCAATTATTGATTGTTGCATTTACATACGGTTTGATTATACGACCTATGATGCAATTTATAGATGCTGCAAATAAGATGGAATCTGCAACGATAGGATTAGGTGCTGTAGCTCAAAAAGTTGGAACTACAAATCTTAAAGCTATGGTTGTTGTTTCTGAATTAACAGCAAGTGGTTTATTATCTATTACAGATGCAAGTGCTGGTTTAAAGAATTTATTATCTACTGGAATTGGATTAGATAAAGCAACAGAATTAATGAAAGCATTCACAGATGCTGCCGCATTTAATAGACAAGGCACACTTCAGCTTGGCGAAGCTGTGGTAGGAGCCTCACAAGGATATAAAAATTTCTTAAGTCAACTTATTGATAATGTTGGAGTTACACGAAATCTTTCTAATATGCAAAAAGACTACGCTGCTACTATAGGAAAAACAATTGGACAATTATCAGATGCTGAAAAATATCTTGCAGGTTACTATGGTATAATGAAAGATGCCACAATCTTTACTGGAAATGCTGCTATAGCAGCAGAGTTATTTCAGGGAAAGCAAGCACGTTTAAATAAAACAATATTTGAATTTAACGCTATGGTAGGAAAAGTACTACAACCGTTAATAGGTGCTTTTATGGAACGAATTTCAAGTCTTGTTGATAAATTAAGAGAGTGGTATGAAATTAATGAATTACTTATTAATGTTCAATTCAAAGAATTTATTAATAAAACAATGTCGGTAGTTGATTTTTTTGGAAATACTATAGGAACAGTTGTAGAAAATGTTATAAAACTTGTTTGGAATTTGAGAGAACTAATAAAAGTTCTCGCATTATATAAAGCTGCTATATTTATGGCAACAAAAGCCTCATTATTATTTGCGAAGGTGGGAAATACAAGACTTTTAGGTGGAATAGGTGGAGGAATATTACAGCTTAGTAGCACATTTGGTGTAGCAGCATATAATGCTGAACAATTTAATAGGCTAATGCCAATCACTAATAAACTTGTATTTACAGCAGGTAATACCGCAGGTATTACATCAGGAATATTTGCAAGATTGGGAGCAACAATAGCAAAATTTTCTGGATATATAGGAATAGCTGCTCTTGCTATATATGGAATAATAAAATTAATAGATTATCTTAGAAATAAATCAAAAAGACTTAGAGAAGAACAAATAAAAACGGCAAATGAATTAATAGAAATAACAAATACATCTAAAGATTATTATACTAAAATGAGAGGAGAAATGGTAGAAACTGGCAAATCCGTGTATGATTTAGATTTAAAAATTCAAGAACTTAACAAAACTATATTAAATACTGATTTATCAAAATTAATAACTCAATTTGGACAAGCAAGAGATAAATTCAGAGAATGGGCTTATGAAATGGAGCAGAGAGATCTTGGAAAGCAGATAAAAAAACTTCTTGGAGCTTCTGATTTTAATGATTTTGTAATAAAAGGTACTGAAGCTTTTACTATGCTATTTGCAAAAATTGACCAAGGACAAAAACTCTTTGATAAACTTATTGGCGAAGATACAAATCTCATGCTTCTAAAACAGACTGGTCAATGGGAAGAACTTGCAAAAATATTAGAAGAAAAAGTTAGTACAAAATTAGATGATTTAATATATCAATATAGTGTACTTGGTAATAGATCAGATGATATATTAAAAGAAATAGGAAATTATCAAGCATTATCAGTGGCTTTAAAAGAATTTACACAAATTCAAACGGATATAGGAAATAAGTTAAAAGAAAATGCAAATTCCGAACAAAAAATCTTTGATGATAATATGAGCAGGCTTAATACTATTCAAAAGGAACTTGAAGATATACAAAAAATATATGGTTCTATGGCTAAGATAAGTTTTGGTATTGGATTAGAGGGAGAACTTAAAAAACAGGAAATGGCAGTATCAAAAGCTCTCGAAATGTTGAGAGAAAGAACTAGAACTGGAAAAGAAATGGATGTTACAACATTTAGAATAGAATACGAATTTGATCCAGGGCCCATAGAAGATGCTTTAAAAGCATTAGAAAATTTACAAAAAATGAATGAACAATTAAGTACCTCAATACGTGGTACTGCTGAAGAAGAAAGAGATTCCAAATTACGAGCATTGGAACTTGAACGAAGAGATATGGAAGAAAATTACAATGCTGTCTTAGCTATTTATGGAGAAGGAACAGAGAATTTCAAAAAGGCGGAAGCTCTTAAAACAGAATATTTAATGTGGGAGAATAAAAAAAGACAAAATATATGGGATGAATATTATGAAAAAATAAAATCAGATGCGGATAAATCAGCAAGAGATTGGGCAGCTATACAGAAAATGCTTACAAAAATGGAGATGGATGGTTTAAAGATAAAAGAAGAATTAAATAGAGATTTTGAAACAAGAGTTATAGGAATAAATAAAGAAGAATATGATAGACGCAAGGAACAGGCTATAAATTATAATGAATCTATTATAGAAGATGAACGAGCAACTGCTGAACAGAGAGAAAGAGCAAATGAATTATTAAATCAACAGCTTGCAGATATAGATAAATTATATCAGCAGGAAAGATTAGAATCCTGGTTATCATTTTTTGAAAAGCTAATAGGTGGATATGAAAATTTAGGACGAACAATATATGAATCTACTCAGGGGGTAGCTAAACAAGAGAAAGAGAAATTTGATGAATTAAAAGCTCTTTATAAAAAAGGTGAAATTACACAACAGCAATTTGAGCAATCTTCCATACAATTAACTAAAGCAGCGGCAGCAGAAAAGACAAAAATATGGAATAAATTTGCAGCAGACATTCTAAATACTATCTTAAAAACTATAGGAGAAGAACTTATAGCTAGAGGAACTGCAAATATTTTAATGGGCAATGTTATAAAAGGTGCAGCTATGATTGCTGGTGGTGCTGCTATGGTAACTTCAGCAGGATATACAACAGCTAAATTTGAAGCTGCTGGCGGTGGTTTAGGTGCTTATGAACAACCTTCAGGAATAACAGAAGGTGCTGGAGGAAGAACATTAGGTTCTGTAGTTTCTGCAAGAGAAATGTCCATAACAATAGCACCCGTTACAAATATTATAGTTGAAGATGGAGTCCTTGTGATAGGAAATAAAGCAACCGTAGATGAATTGCAGGGAACATTGGATGAACTTATTGTAAGACGAGTGCAGGAAGGACTTGATTCTGGAGAATTGAGAGTCTAAAATATGGAAGGAGAATAACTTT
>Ga0180007_10005561_pt1 | contig 12673 bp, 7 predicted proteins | sample MM_PC_MetaG_FD_121122 | JGI IMG/M metagenome (GOLD analysis project Ga0180007, IMG submission 121122) | Groundwater microbial communities from the Aspo Hard Rock Laboratory (HRL) deep subsurface site, Sweden - MM_PC_MetaG | ecosystem: Environmental > Aquatic > Deep subsurface > Groundwater... | reverse complement strand
GGCCGATTCGAACGCTTGGCAGCGCCAGCCAAAGTTGCAGCACATGCTTTGACCTGACTAATACTCCCAGGCTCACCTGAGATATCCGAAAGTCTCATGCTTTGAATTGAGTCCACAATTGTGAGAGCGGGCAATTCTTTTTCAATTGTGGCAGCCACCACTTCTGCTGCAGTGTGATCAAGAAAATGAAATGAGTCTGGAATTTTATCTGTAAGTCTTTCTAATCGGCGTTTGATCTGCGCTGGGGATTCTTCGCCGGTTATATATAAAACAGTTGGTACGGTGTCTGGAGTCCGAGGTCTGGCGTCTGAGGTCTGGCGTCTGGCGATCGTTAAAGCGAGTTGTGCTAAAAGTGTTGATTTTCCAATTCCCGGTTCGCCAGCCACAAGTGTTATTGATCCATCAACTAAACCGCCGCCCAATGTGAGATCAATCGCCAAAGTTCCGGTTGGTTTCAAATCCGCGCTCGCAAATCCTCCAGGTTCCGCAAAAGAAACCGTTTTCGCAGATTTTATTTTTGCGTCCGAGGTCCTGCGTCTGAGTTCCGGCGTCGCAGATATTTCTTCTGACAGTGATCCCCATTCGCCGCAGGAGTCACATCTTCCTGCCCATTTTGGAAATTGTGCATCACATTTCGAACATGTGTAGATTTGAGAATTTTTCATCTCTCAAGACTGCCACGAGCGCAACCGACTGCCAAGTAAATCGTTACTCTACAAGACTCTGATCTGCGTACGGACGGAAGACAAATACCAACCCTCTTTTTGGATCGTGTGTACCCGGACCATACCCCCATATTTTACCGGAAGGCACATAGAGCAATGGTTTTTTTTGTGTGAACATGTTCACGTAATCCTGAATAGTCCAGCCTTTTGGCCTAATAACTACACCACCAATAATGCCTCCGACGTTTGGCACTTTGATGCTTCCGCCTTTGCCGGGCGGAGGCTGAGAGCCACCCATTTCAATAAATGAAAAAGGTACATCCGGCCTGCCGCCTGTATATAAAGCCCAATGTGCGGAATATGTTCCCGGCTTTCCACCGCAACAGGTATAAACCATGTCACCGAATTTGAGTCCGCCTTTTTTAGCGGCAAGCGCGTTTAAGTCTTTGTCCATCGTGGACGCTAAGATCGTCATTGGTAGGTCTTTAACTTCTTCGATAGCACCTCCGTCCAGATACGCGGTTTTTTTACCTTGTCGTGTTACGGTTGGAGTGCTCTGCTTTTTAGCGTTGGCGCAACCGTAAATCGCTCTGGTAAATGTGCCGCAATCACCGGCAAAATATTTGGCCTTCATAATGTCCTGTACATACCTTTCGTATACAGCCTGCGGCTCCACAAGACATGAAGGTTTTTCTTGCAACAGGACGAGTCTGGATTTGGGACCTTCGACTGGGTCATATCCCAGCCGATTTTTATCAGAACTATATTTGCCTCTTTTTTCATAGCGAGAATTACAATCTATATCGTCCCATACTCCTGATGGTGGTGTATATCCATGGGCAACTGCAAAATCTACGGCAAAAGAAACAGATGGTAGTGGTTTACCGATTGATCCGGTGGGAATTACTGTGCTGCAAGTCTGACAATAAACACACATTTTTTCTTCGATACAGACCTTGAAAAATCCCATGGTGGCTTTTACTAGCAGCTTGATTTTGTCCTCATAGGAGGTGGCTATTTCCGCTTCATCTTTAGGCGTGCAATAGAAATTTAAAAGTTCTGCGGCTCCGGGCGGATCCTTCTTTTTATCCTTTTCTCTCTTTTCGACCATTTCTGTGATCGATGTTAAATCCACCAGGTCAACAATTTCATCTACCACAGGGGGTGGCACTTGCGTCAGACCGGGCTGAGTTGATGGTGTCGGTGAAGATACTGGTGTTTGTCCGGGCGATGGCGGTGTCACTCCCGGTGTCACTGGCTGAGGCACTTGTGTTTGTCCGGGTGATGGTGGTGTCGCTAAAGACGGATATGTTTTTGTTGTGCCCGGAGTACCGGGAACTTCCTTGGATTCCTGTTCTTTGATTGCGTCATCAGAAGCATGCGGAATACCGGTTCCTACTCCGTCTTTGTAGAAGAAGTCAAAATCTCCGGTAATAGCTTCGACTCGAATGCCTTTTAAACTGACGAGCTCTTCGTTAAATGTGCTTAGGATTACAAAAGAACCAAGAACCAATACTAGTCCTATAAGCGCGTCACGGATGATTTCTTTTCCTCTTTGTACACCTCCAACTGAGGCGCCGGTGAGATATCGGAATCCGCCCCAGGTAATCATAATCGCGGCCGCTACGATGGAAAGGCCGACTAAAAATTTATAAATCGCTGCTATATACTCGGCGATAAAGGGAATCTCAAAGTAACCTGCTTTTGCAACAACCCTTTTTGAAAACTCGAGCCCGGGTATGGCAACGCCTAATTTAGGTGGAGTGACCGGCAAAGTATGCGAATACACACCAGCGGGATGAGTAACTTCTTCTTGTCGCGCAGCCGGTTTGTAGGTGAACTCTTCAGCCGGCCCCTCAACACATATTCCACCACCGGAAACAGCTCTGCATTTTCCCTGATCCGGCAAGCCCAGCGATTCAGTACAGTTAAGTGCCTTTACATCCACATTATCGCTTTTGCTCGGCATCTTTGTGCAATCCTGCTCAACGGTTTTTATGCAGATGTTTGTTTTGGGGTCATCTTTAGTTGCGCATTTGCAGCAGGTGACAGCCAAAACATTCCCAGCCAATAAAAAAGAGAGGAATAAAAAACCGATTAGCGTTACAGCTGTTCTTGAATAATTTGAATTAAAGTTTTTCATGGATTAGTATCATAAAATCATTATAATCGTTTGGTCCATTTGGGAAATTGAGTGTCACATTTTGAACAAGTGTAGATTTGTCAGTTAGTCATCTTTTAAGACTGCCACGCGTGTATGAATAGTAAGTTTACTTTGTTGTAGGATAACAAGATTTGTTTTTACAGTCTGTGCCCCCTCCTGTGCATCTGCAAGTCGTACCTACTCCGCAGTGTTCGTCATTAAGACAAGTAATATAAAGTTTTACAGAATGACAAAGATTGGCACTGGCACACGCATTATTAAGCCATTTTTCTCTATTTTTCGTATCACTAGTAGTGCATTTACATGCTTGCCCTTGTTTACATTCACTACGACTACCGCATGGTTCATAGTCATATGGGCGCCAAACTGTGACAGGGAAAATATTTTTCCCCTGCTTGCTCTTATCCATCATGGTTTTTAGATATTGCAGAGGAGTTGATCCCTTTGGCCAGGAATACATGCCGCCAATTGGCGCTCCAATTCCTTTTATAGAGACTTTAACACCGCCGCTTCCGTCATTGCCGCTGCTACCCATTTCTATAAACTCAAAAGGTACATCATCTCTACCACCCGTGTACATAAAATTATGTTGCCAGTTTTGGCTACCGATATTAAAGATATCACCAAATTTTAGTCCACCTCTATTTTTAACTTGTTTTTCAAAATCTTCAGCATCTTTTGCTTTCCATACCACTACATCCTTACCTTCAGGGCCATATTCATACCGTTGACCACTGGTATATTGGCCAATATTCGCAGGATTGCCTCCAGTAGGTCGTGAAACTTTTCCACCAGCGCATTTATACATCATTATGAGTGTGGTACCGCAATCACCAGCTAAGATTCCAGCTTCTTCATACCTATCACCAAATTCTCTTTGATATTGGGCAAAAACCTCTTGATAACAGCCGCCGCCAGGTAAAAAGTTTTTATAACGTACTTTCTTTTCAGCTATGAGTTTTTTAAACTCTTCGAGATTCTTATAGGTACCTTTTTCGGGCGGTGAATAGAAGTCAGCCCTTAACCCCTCCCATAATGCCTTACATGGCTTGTTTATATTCAGCTTTCTGTTCATAAAAGCCTTCAATTTGTTTTCAGCATAAGGTATATCCAAAGACGTACCCTGTATTTTGCCGCTGGGGAAGGATGTAAAACCACCTCGATAATACGCACATTGTTTATCTTGGATACAAACTTTATGGAAACCAAGTACGACCTTGACCAAAGCTTGGATTTTTTTATCATATGTTTCTAGTCCAGCTGCTGTAGCAGAGTCTAAACAGAATTTATCGAGTTTTTGTGCGGCTGTTGTGAGACCTGTGAGATCAATTTTTTCTAATGAAACATTTTCTCCCTCTTGAGGTGCAACTAAATCCGCTGAACCGCTGAGGGGTTCATTGCTGGCCGCTGATTCAACCTCAGCTTGAGTGGTCCCTTCAGGCCATTTAAAACCCGTCTTCTGGATCATGAATTTATAGTCATCTGTCATGACTGGTGTCAGACGCACGGCCTTAAAAGATAAGGTATCAGGATTTATTGTGGCGAGTATCGTATATGAACCAAGTACCAAGAGCAGTCCGATAAGCGCATCACGGATGATCTCTTTACCTCTTTGAACGCTCCCTATTGATGCTCCGGTAATATATCTGAATCCTCCGTACACAATCATAATCGCAGCAGCTACGATAGAAATACCGACCAAATATTTATAAATCGCCGCGATATATTCTCCGATAAAGGGAATATGCAGAAAACCACCACTAGCCACTACTTTCTTGGAGAAATATAGCTCTGGAATATCTATACCTAATGTTGGAGGCGTAATAGCTTTGGTTGCTTGTTCTTCGGTCGTTTGCTCTAAGGATGCGGGGTGCTCGATTTTCTCATCACTCGCAGCCGGTTTGTAGGTGAACTCTTCAGCCGGCCCCTCAACACATATTCCACCACCGGAAACAGCTCTGCATTTTCCCTGATCCGGCAAGCCCAATGACTCAGTGCAGTTAAGCGTATTTACATCCGCGTTAACGCTTTTGCTCGGCATCTTTGTGCAATCCTGCTCAATGGTTTTAATACAGATGTTTGTCTTGGGGTCATCTTTAGTCGTGCATTTACAGCAGGTGACAGCCAAAACATTCCCAGCCAATAAAAAAGAGAGGAATAAAAAACCGATTAGCGTTACAGCTGTTCTTGAATAATTTGAATTAAAGTTTTTCATGGGTTGATAGTAAGAAATTATTATAATCGTCCAGCTTTACAATTATTATATGCTTTCATTTTACGAGATAAAAGCGTGCCGGTGCAATCAGGGTCTTGCGTAGTTATTCCACCAAATGCCTTAAAATAACCACACGGTGTTTTTGCTCCTGCGGCTTTGAGAAGTTTCATCATACACTCCATCTGACCTTCCCAAGTCATAAGAATGGGGACGGTGTAACAAGTGCCGCCAATAGGACGACCGTGTTCTCCATTTGGTCCGTAACAATGTGGTCTTTTGGTATCCGGAGGAAAAATTGTGCACTGAGCCGAACCTATACCATGTGGAAATCGCCAATCTAATCCAAAAAACGGTGGCGTTGGTTTAAATGTATCATCATTTCTTATATTTGCGGTTCTTTTTATTGCTTTAGTACATATACTCGACAGAGCTTTTGTGCAATTATCGGGCAAATCTTTTGGTGGTTCAAAAGTAGCACCTGAATATTTTTTCCCGCTTCGTAAGAAATCCAAACGTGCTTGCACAACGAGAACCGGTGCATCTTCATCATGGCCTATAGCATTGTTTTTAAAACCGGATTCCGTAGCTAGGATTGCTTTTGGAATACAGGGGTCGATATTTATTTTTTTGGCGACATCTTCCAAAATTTTGAATATTTCATCGCGTGGAATATCTATTCGACTGTCTAAAGGGGTATCGGAATGCGTACTTGCAGGCGGCCGGCTGCCTCCTGTGCTGGTCTTGAGAGCGCTCACAACATCAGGTTCTGGTTTATAGCCGCTAGCATGAGCCAATGTCTGGGTCCGTTGGTATGTTGCGTCCGGCACGTAAGAAAAGGGTTTTATTACCGTTAATTTAAGGGCATCAAGTTTTAGCAAATCCGGATTTAATGTGTTTAGAATCGTGTATGCGCCAAGAACTAAAATAAGACCAATGATCGCGTCAGCTATCAACTTTTTTCCTTTTTGGACGTTCCCCATAGTTGATCCCACAATGTATAAAAAACCACCGTATACGATCATAACGGCTGCAGCTACAATGGCTACACCCGTGAGATAACGATATACAGCGGCAATGTATTGAGCCAGGAAAGGGATTTCTATTTCGGTTCCTCTTTCTTCCAATTTATTTGAGAATGTCAGCCCGGGTATATCAACCATTAAATCCGGAATTACCGGTTTTTCGAGCGGCTTAGAGCCGGCATCTGAGCTTGCGGCTGTGCTATAAGTTCCTTCGTTTATCGGGCCTATAGCGCAAATTCCTGTTAACTCGCCTTTTGGGCGACATTTTTCCGGTTCGACCAGTGATTCGCATTTAACCTTGGACAGTTCCTTGTTTTTACTTTTTGAGATCAGCTCTTCACAAGTCTTTACTTCTCCGGTGATACAAGCTTTGTCCGCGGGGCTATCTTTAGGTGCACACAGACAGCATATTTTCTCCTGAGCATTCAAAGGTGTGGATAAAACAAAAATTAACGTTAGTGCAAAAAACGCTGATGTTAGAACTGCACCATTCCTTAGATTCATGTTGAAGAAATCGCTTTTTCAACTGCCTGTCTTAAAGTTTCCGCATCAACATATCCGTCAAAAGCTTGAGTGCCTACAAAGATAAATGGCGCGCTATTAATGCCATCAGCTCGAGCCTCTGACAAGTCTCGCAATACCATTTGTTCCATTGCGGCATCTTGGCGGCATGATTTTTGGAATATCGGGTCTAGACCGAAACTGTCCGCAATTTGTTGCAAAGTTTTTTCATTTAGTTTTTCCGCTGTCATTAGCGCGTCATGAATAGGCCAGTACTTTCCTTGCAATGCGGCACAGCGCGCAAAAATCGCCACTTCAGTCGAACCTTTGTGAATTTCTTCAATAGGGAAGTCGCGCCATACAAATCGCACTAATCCGTTGTATGAACGGGCAACGCTATCGATTTCAGTTCTCATCCGGCGGCAGTACTCGCATTCATAATCTCCGTACTCGATTATTGAGACGACAGATGTTGTGCCGCCGTATCTTATCGGATCAATGGCGCGTAAAGCCGGAGGACGGATTGATGAAATAGGTACATCTTTGGGCAAGAGCTGATTTACAATTTCAGGTGGAACACTCCCAACTTTATAATGCGTTTTTTTGAATTGAACAACGCGAAAAGTAAAAGCCGTGGCAACCAGCACGAAGATAACTATGCTGAGAGATAAAAGAATGCGTCGTTGTTTTAACATATGGTTCGGTTTTCGCTATTAGCTCTTCGCTCTTCGCTTGTGTTAAAAAAAATTGCCAAGAGCAAATTGCGAATGGCGAAATGCGAATTAAGGTAAATCATACTCATACAATCTTCCGGTAGAAGCGTCTGAAAAAATCAGTTTGCTCTTGTCCGCACTTACAACCGGATTGCTGATTGGATAAATTTGATCAGGCGTATTGATTTTAGTTGAAACTCCGGTGCGTAAATTAACGCGGTAAACATCATCAGGCACGTTTGTGAAATTCTGCGGTGCTAAGCCGGCGCCAATTTCCAAAGATTGAGGCACCCCGCAAATAAGATCGTTTTCATCAACCCACGCACATTTGTCTGCCCATGTTTTTAGATTTAAACCTCGACGATCCTCACCAATTTGATCGCCAACGCCTCCGGACACCCATAAAGATGGGCGAAATTCATCTCGTTCATGATACACGCTGTATAAAATTTGTTTACCGGTAGGGGACCAGTTTGGCTGAAATCCGCGACCCGGAACAATAAGCGACTTAAAGTTTTCGCGATTTTCTCCAATTAACAAAACCTCTTGAGCGCCGTCTGGTTGAGGTTTGCCGGTTAGAGCAAATGCAATAACCTGATTATTGGGAGACCATTCAACAATTGTTTTATTTGCATTCTGTCCCAAAGGTTCAATGGCTCGCGCTTCATTACCATCCGGTGAGGTTACGATCAGAAAGCGGTTTGAGGGATCGATTCCTATGCTTTTTGCTACAATCTGCTCATCATCCGGAGAAAATGCAAATTCTTCCCAGTGTTTTGGAAGAGTGGTTTGTCTTTTTGCTGTAAAGTCATACAAGACGTTGCTGCCATCCGGAAATTCCAGGACAGCTTTATCGGTTTTCTGTCCCCAGCTCACATTTTCAACATTAAAAAATTGTTTGTCACCCAGGCGAGTTATGCTGCCGTCCGGATTAACGCGGTAAAATCGTCCGTCATCAGGATCATAAAATCGCGCTCCTTGTCCGTCCGGTGATGGAGTTACGGCCTGAGAAACCGCGTCATACAGGAGTGTAACGCGAGATGGTTCCCCTTCTAAAGCTTCTCCGGGCGTTATTCCCGCAGTAGGTGGCAACAAACCCGGTGGCAATACTTCTGTTGGTGCGCCGGGTACACCTTCTCCGGCCGTGGGCAATCCTCCGTAAATTTGATCTGCCGGGACAGTTGGAGCCTCTTCAGTGGGCGAGATAAGCGGGCGGAAAAAGAAGTAGTACAGTGCGAATCCGATTGCAACGGACAGGACAACGAATCCGGCTATGAAGAGTATTTTTTTGGTTTTTTCAGTCATATATGGTGACGAATTGACGAATCGCGCAACGAATATTACCTGCCTGCCGGCAGGCAGGCGAATGGTTACGAATATGGTATAGGAGAATTATTCGTTAACTATTCGTGACATTCGTATAAATTCGTAATTCGTAATCTATAATATCACATTGTTCAAGATATTAGATTTAATAGCGAAGAGGTGCCGCTAAGAATACCGAGTATGATTAAAATTATGATACAGCCGGGCAAACACATTGGGACGACTGAAGTACAAAAAAGACAATCCACGCATGTAATTCCGGCTGTTTCAAATATATTTAGCTCCGGTATCCAGTCAAATTTAAAGGATACCTTGTTTATAAGCTGAGCGTTCATCATAAAAAGAACTAAGACGAGGCCCACAATATCTTCGGCGGTCAGGGCGTCTATGCCGTTAATGAAGCGCCAGAGATTTTGCAATTGCTTGCGCTTTCCCTCCTGCATCTTCTTTTGCGCCTGTTGGAGCTTTGACCCCTGCTGTTCGGCTGATGCTTTTAATTTTCGCGCTTCTTGTTGCTGTTGCGCTCTTAGATCCGCAGCCTCAACTTTTTTAACACTTGGTGCTCCTTCTTCTACAGTCTCTTCACCTGCGCGACCAGCTGTTCGTACCCTTGCTTGAGAGACGGCTTCGGCTGTGCTCGGTGCTGCAGCGGGCGTGAGTTCCGGAACAACAGGCCCCTTTCCCAAAGTCTCAGCGGTTTGGATCATTTTTTTCTCACGGTCTCTTTGAGAAGAAATTTCAACTGCCTGAGCGTATGATTTTTTTGGAAGTTCAAGCGGAGAGGGGCGTGACACGTCAGTTAACTGACTTTCGTCTGTAAGTGGAGTGTCTCCGGTGGGTCGACTGTCTTGCGCCTGCTGGGCGTTTAATGCGGTTGCCAACATCATTGTGCGCGCAAGTCTACGGGCACCACGCGATCCGCCTCTTTTTTGGAATGATTTTCTTGGCATAAGTTTCGTATATCGATTTTGAATGTCGTACTAAAAAATCGCACATTCAAAAAGACTGCGACTCCATTGTATCGCAAATGTTCATCTTCTTACTAGCCAGAGTAAAATTAGAGTAAAATTATTAGTGTTAACGCAGAATCATCTTCTCGTACGTACGGAAAGATGATACCTTGAGACCATATAAATATGCCAGAGAAAAGAGGTTCGAAAAATATTAAATACGGTGAAATAACAAAGACAGTACTAAAATTAATAGCTGTTTTGGGCGTATGCTCTGTCTTCATTTTGATGCCCGGACTGGCAAAAGCCGTACCTGTTTATCGCAAGAGACCGGTTTCTCGTAATAAGAAAAATTTAAATCTTGTCTTAAAACGACTTCAAAAGCGGGGTTTGATCAAAGTTTGGATAGATGGTAACGGAAAGGAGATGATTAAAGTTACTCCGAAAGGACAAGAAGAAATAGTTAGGTACGAATTACGTGAGACTAAAATAAATAAACCCAGACGATGGGATAGGAAATGGCGAGTTATTATTTTCGATATCCCGGTGGATTTCAATAAGACTCGAGACAGTCTGCGCGCTTTTCTTAAGAAAAATGATTTGGTTAAACTGCAAAGCAGTGTATGGATTTATCCTTATCCCTGTGAAGAAGCGGTAGAACTTATCCGTTCAGCTCTTGGTACTCGTGATGAAACTTTATATTTAACGTGTGGCCGTTTTACCGGCGATAAATGGCTTTGTAAACATTTTAAACTTAAATGAAAGTTTTTAGAAAAGGTATCATCTTTTCGTACGTACGGATAAATGATTCCGATTAAAGGTTTTAATAATTTTTTCCACTATCAAATAAACCGCTTGCTTGATGGTTTTTTCTGAATACCAATTAATTACTTATATTGAATGTTTGGTAATTATAGAGCTAAGAGTTTTTCCTTACCGACTTTAAATCTAATTTTACGTATTTCGGGCTTTTCTGTAAGCATTCGGCCAATCATGGATGTAATCTCTCGTTCTAACAATCTACGCACTGCTCGCGCCCCTTCTTCTGCCGGCAGCGGTTGAGACAAAAGCCATTCCAAAACATCATCTCCTGCAGTACACGCAACGCTCTGGCTTATATTGACGCGCTCCAAAATCTCGTTTAATTGTTTGCGTAAGATTTTCTTCAAATGAATTTTGCGCAGCGGATTAAAAACAATAGTCCTGTCCAATCGATTAAGCAGCTCCGGTCTAAAATGTGTTTTGATTTCATCTCTGACCATTTGAGAAAAAGCTTGGTCGTCAGCTCCGGCAAATCCAAGATTTTTTCTGTCCAATTTATCCGAACCTATGTTCGAAGTTAAGATTACATAACTTTGCCTGAATGAGATTACACGACCCGTGCTGTCTGTCATTTGTCCGTCTTCCAGTATTTGTAAAAGCATGTTTTGTACATCCTGATGAGATTTTTCAAATTCGTCGAACAAAACAACGCAGTGCGGGCGCTTGCGAATTGCGTCGGTTAATTTTGTACTTTCTCGATATCCAACATAACCGGCAGGAGAACCAACCAGTTTTGAAACCGTGTGGCTTTCTGAAAATTCAGACATGTCCAGTTTTATGAGCGCGTCTTCGCGTCCGAATAGTTCTCTTGCCAAGGCGCGCGACAATTCCGTTTTTCCGGTTCCCGAAGGACCAACCAGTAAGAGAGCTGATTTTGGGCGGTTGTGATCTGTTAATCCCAATCTGGAGCGACGCACGACCTCAGCCATATCTTTAATTGCCTGATCTTGTCCGATGATGTGTTTGCGCAGATTTTTTTCCAAATGCGTAAGGCGTTGGCGTTCGCTTGCAAGAATTGTGGAGAGCGGGACACTTGCCATTCGCGCCACAACTTGAGCAATGTCTTTAGCTGTAACCATCGGCCGATTTTGGTCGTTTTCCAACTCGGATTTTTTAATTAAATTGATCCGCTCTTTTTCAAGCCTAATAACATTTTGTTCGGCGCTGTCAGCATCTTCCAGATTTTCATTATCAAGAGCCAGGAGTTTGGTGTCTTCTGCCACCTGTATGGCGAGTTCGAGCGCGGTTACTCGCTCCATGGTTTCTCTTGATTTACGTCGTGACACAACAGAGGCCGCAGCTTCGTCAATAAGATCAATGGCCTTATCAGGGAAAAGACGGTCTGTTAAATAACGATCAGCCAACTCAACCGCAGCCTTAAGAGCTTCAGGCTCATAATGTATCTGGTGATGATCTGCGTAGCGCTTTTCAAGCCCCAGCAGCATTTTGAGTGTTGCATCAGGATTTGGTTGATCAATTGTGACAGCCTGAAAACGTCGATCCAAAGCTGCGTCCGGTTCAATGTGTTTTTTGTATTCATCCCAAGTAGTCGCACCAATGCAGCGAATTTCGCCACGCGCCAAAGCCGGCTTTAAAATGTTTGCCGCATCCAGCGAACCGGTTGTTGATCCGGCACCCACAATATTGTGAATCTCATCAATAAATAAAATTACATCCGGATCATTGGTAGCCTCCTCAACGATTTGTTTAAGGCGGGCTTCAAATTCACCGCGGTACATTGTCCCTGCCACAGTTAGTGCCAAATCCAAGGACAAGATTCGCATGCCGTATAAATTATCAGGAACTTCCCCGCTAACAAGAAGTTGGGCCAATCCTTCCACAACAGCGGTTTTTCCAACTCCCGGATCGCCAAGTAACACTGGATTATTTTTTGTGCGTCGACATAAAATTTCTGTCATTCTTTGGAGTTCGGGCGCTCGGCCTATTACAGGATCAAGCAGTTCAGCCAGATCTGGCCTGGTTATTTCGCGAGCAAATGACTCAAGCGCGGAAGCTCTGGTTTGGCGAGGCGGAGGAACTCTCATATCTTCACCCAATTCCTCCAAGCCCTGGTCAGTAGATGAAAATTCAGGAAAACGAGTTGTGGATTTTAGAACCTGATCAATTTGTTCTCTCAAATCTGCAAGTAATTCCTTTTTTTGATCGAAAAATGCAATGAGCTGTTTGTCTTCAGACGCTAGTAGTGCAGACAAGAGGTGTTCTGTGCCAACATACTTATGCTCATTTAAATGTGCGATTAAAATACATTTTTCTATTATGCGTTTTACGGTTTGC
>Ga0180007_10005560_pt1 | contig 12673 bp, 10 predicted proteins | sample MM_PC_MetaG_FD_121122 | JGI IMG/M metagenome (GOLD analysis project Ga0180007, IMG submission 121122) | Groundwater microbial communities from the Aspo Hard Rock Laboratory (HRL) deep subsurface site, Sweden - MM_PC_MetaG | ecosystem: Environmental > Aquatic > Deep subsurface > Groundwater... | reverse complement strand
CTCCATGTTCGGGCTCATCGGTATTATGGTGGGACCCATACTTGCTGCGCTGTTTGTCGCAATATGGGAGATCTATGGAGAATCCTTCAAGGAGTTTCTGCCGGAGGTGGCGTCCTCCCTGCGAAAATCAGTAGATACGGTTCCCGCCAACCCTGAAAAGGAAAACGCGGAAGACGAGGAAAACGGAAAAGGGGAGTAGGCACCCGTCACGAAGCCACAACTGAGTTCTCGCCCCCTCTCACAAAGAGAGTGATCCTGCCGTCTCCTCGGCAATAGAGTAGGTGTGATTAACCGGATCCATCAAAGGCTAATGTTTTCATTGGCCCCTGAAGCGAATCTGCATCATTGGATGATGAAGCGTGTGATTAAGAAAGGAAATCCTATGGAACTTTTACCCTAAATGTTTAATTAGACCCATGAATCGTTCCATCTGTATACTCCAAAATAAAAAATATTATTTATTATTATTTAATCGTTAATATTGCTTGAGTAGATTATTTAATCTGTGACTTGGACACCTGCCCGAAGTGCCGGCTATCAAAGGCTCAATAAAATCGCAGCTATGTTTTCATTTGCCCTTATTTGATATTTTTCTATAAATGGCCCCTGGTGACACGACTGTTGGGTCTACCCCGTATCGAAGCGATAGCCAAGATCGACCCTTTGGAAGGCCGCCGGCAGATTCGTGTGGCAATTGAACGGGATTACACCTTGTCCGCGACGGGTCCGCTGCCGGTGCCAGGGGCGCAATGATTAGAACTTCCGTTGTTATCGCGCTTTGCCTGGCAGATGGGCCTGGCAAGCCACCCGATTGATTCCGGTGATCAATTCATTTGTTCCTGGAATATCGTCAACTCCTGCGCCACAGCCTCCACCTCAGCCCTGTGACTGCGCCAGAAGACAGCCGGATCCAACAGTTCCTTATCATCCCGGGTCGTGAAGCGGCTCTGCTCAAGGGCCGTATTTTCCAGGGGGAAAACTGCCTTGTGCATGTTGTCCACATAGGTGAGCCGTGACCAGTCGCTTACCACGGCATACTTGCGCTCCGGCTGCCCCATGAGATTGTAGCCGAGGGAATAGCTGGCGGCCGGGCTCTCCACCCCGAGCAACGGCAGCAGGGTCGGGACGATATCCTGATGGGAGGTCAGCCAGTCGATTTCCTTGTGATCCATGCCCGGAACCCGGATAATCAGCGGAACGCGGGTCTGCTGCTCGGTAAACGCCGAATTGTGGCCCCAGTTGCCGTTTTCCAGAAGCTCCTCGCCATGGTCGCCGGTGATGATGACAACGGTCGAATCAAGCAGATTTTCCTCCCGCAGAAAATCAATGACCCGCGCCAGCTGGCCGTCAAGATGATGGCAGGCGTTGGCGTAGCGGTTGCGGATAAGACCGATATCCTCGGCAAGCGACATTGTGGCATAGTTGAAGTTTTCAAGATAGGGCTGCCTGATGGCGTCCTCCGGCGGAAAATAGTAACGAGCATGGGGGGACTCGAAAAACATGAAGGTCATGAAAGGACGGGCCGGGTCCCGCTGCCTGATGAAGGAAAGCATGTCGCGCACGTTTTTTCTGTCACTCTGCCAGCCTGACCCTTCATCCGCTTCGTGCAGCGCAGCTTTCGGCACCTGGGCAAAGATCGTCTGGTCAAATTCCGGGTAGGAAAACTTGGCGCTGGTATACATGCTGAGCTGATAGTCCTGCTGCTGCAGCACATCCATGATCACCGGACTGCGCCGCTCCTCGAGGAAACGAAACCAGTAGGCGCCGTGGATGCCGTAAAACATGGTGAACATGCCCATGCGGGTGCCGTTGCCGCCGCTGTAATGCTGCCTGAAGAAACTGGCCTGCCGGGCAAAGGCCCAGGTCGCCGGCATGATTTCCGGGTCCAGCATGTCCCAGCGCCAGGATTCCGCCACCAGCCAGACGATGTTCAACGGTTTTGCCGGCTGCTGCATGGCAAGTGCTGCCAGGGGATAGACCAGGCGGCCTCCCTGCTGTTCAATGCTGAGGCCCGGATTCTGCTGCACCGGGTAGCCGAGACGTTTGGCCAATCCCCTGAAGGTGAGGGGCTGATAGAGAGGAAAGGCCCGCGCGGCGTCAAGAACCGGCACGCGGTTCTGCAGGTTGCTCAGGCCGTAAATGATGCTCTGGGTCAGCGCCATGCCGATGATTGCGGCAACAAAGAATTTCCTGCCCGGCAGACTAAGTCGCAGCGGCAGATGCCTGCCGGCCCTCCCGCTTCGCAACCAGCCCCTGTGGATGAGGGCCATGAGCAGCATCTGCAGCAGGACGAAGCCGGTTGAGATGACCCCGTAGGTGGCGTTGGCCGTCACCGTCCCCCCCATTGAACCGATCCCCCCGGGGGTGGTGATCAGATTCCAGACAAAGCCGTTGAGGTGAAAGCCCAGAATCCGGTAAATCAACTGATCGGCAAAGAGCAGGATGGTCGTGGCCGAGGTGGTCAGCACGGCAACTGTGCAGACGAACCCCCAGCGCCAGCGGCGCACCTGCCTTTTCCCCTGTTCCCAGCCGACGAGCAACCGGTGGACGAGGATGGTCAGAACAGCGGCCGGCAGCAGATATATCGCGCCATAGCTCAGATAGGTGAGGAAGGTGAAGAAAACTGTCCACGGGTCAGCAAACGGGATTTCCCTGAGATAATTCCGGCACAGCAGCAGCACCACAATAAATGTGCAGAAAAAATAAATATGCAGGATCGTCGAACGTGCACGCGATTCCATCCCTGACTCCGTTGGCCTCTTTCTTCCAGATCAGACAAAATCACCCTTAGCCGTTATATGCTGTTCATTCTGCCGGGAACCATGTCCGCCCCGGCTTCGGGTGTTCCATTGGACTCCGGCCGCTGTGGTGGTATGAAGCAATAAGCCGTTAGCCGTTGTAACAAAATAACATAAGGAACAGTAAAGGAACGGTCAGAATTATCCAAATTATTTCTTAACGAATTATAAATATAGGCCCAATGAAAACATAGCTGCGTTTTCACCCAAGATAAATTCCCTTTTTTAAAATGTAACTGGAACTATTCTTCGAATGGGGGTGTAAGCCGGAACACCAAATTGGATCCGCTGGCCCTATATGCCGGCTTGTCGTTCCAGGCGATCAGACCGACAACAAGGCCGGGCGCAGGATATACCGAATGAACCGCTTCAACTGTATACTCCAAAATAAAAAATATTATTTATTATTATTTAATTGTTCATATTGAGGTTCTAAGCCCAAACCCGCGGAATTTCCCTGAGAGATTTTCTCAGGCTGTACCTGGTTGCTGGAAAACAATTTAAAAAACATTGTATTTTTGATATGTTGGATACATAAAAGTCATACAAAACCAATCCTTAAATCCGTCTCATGTTGAGCTACAGCAACGATTTGTGCATTGCAACACTGTGTATGTAAATATCTGTTTTTAAAGGAACCCAAAATTTTAGCGGTTTTTGACTTACAACCCCTAATAGCGAAAACTGCAATAAAGGAAACAAGAAGCTGTGACATTGCCCATTCTTGCTTTGATTTCAGGCTTGGCACTCCTCGTCTGGAGCGCCGACCGTTTTGTAGAGGGCTCAGCCTCTACTGCACGACATTTCGGCATGCCGCCACTGTTGATCGGCATGGTGATCGTCGGGTTTGGAACTTCCGCGCCGGAAATGGTAGTTTCGGCCATATCAGCATTCCAGGGAAATCCAGCGATTGCCCTCGGTAACGCCTACGGCTCAAACATCACCAACATCGCATTGATTCTTGGTCTTACGGCGCTGATCAGCCCCATCACCGTACATTCGCAGGTGTTGCGCAAGGAGCTCCCTATCCTCACCGCCATTTCGACCTTGGCCGCCTGGCAGCTCTGGGATGGGGAAATCACTCGTGTCGATGCCTTTGTGCTGCTCGGGGTATTCGCAGGATTGATGACTTGGACCATCTGGCAAGGCATGCGAAAGAAAGACGATACACTGGGTAGAGAGATGGAGCAGGAACTGGATGTCCAAGCCATGCCATTGCCCCGGGCGGTCCTCTGGCTTGTCGTCGGTCTTGTCCTGTTGATTGTCAGCTCCCGCATCCTCGTCTGGGGTGCGGTTGAGATCGCCCATGGATTGGGTGTTAGTGATTTGATCATCGGTCTGACCATTGTCGCGGTCGGCACGTCGTTGCCGGAACTGGCTTCGTCTATCATTGCCACCCGCAAAGGCGAGCATGACATTGCTCTGGGAAATATTCTAGGCTCCAACCTGTTCAACACACTAGCCGTGGTAGGGATCGCTGGGACGATTCATCCAATGGCTGTTGGGCCTGAAATTTTTTCCAGGGACATCCTGGTCATGGCTGCGTTAACCGTTTCGCTATTCGTTATCGGTTATGGATTCAAGGGACCTGGCCGTATTAACCGTGTTGAGGGTGGAGCCCTGCTGGTCTGCTACATCTGCTATACCGCTTACCTGATAAGCACGGTCTTCCGATGATTCGCACAATTCCTTAGCGTACGTTTTCGTTCCATGGAAAGAATCTGACCTGGTCAAGTAAAAATGGACACTTTTGTTAAGCGGCTTTTTTCAGAAGCCACATTTTCTCAGTAGTGTCCGGTTAAGGACTTGCATATGGCAATTCAGCCAGTTGAGAATTTTTGTGGCCCGGGTCAGGCGGCTCATTTTTTAATTCTCGAGCTTCGTTCTGGATTTTGATGCGTAACTCTCTGACCCGTTTTATTGAAACCTGCTCACCATATTGTTCATGGCAATAAATGCCAATCAGCTGCTATAGCTAATTTATTTTCTCCTTCCTGCCAATAGTTTCTCCCCGTCGTCACGCAGGTTCCCATCAGGATCAACGTGTCGGTAGAGAGTTTGCCGAGTTATCCCCAGTTCATTACATAAATCTCCCACCTTAGTCTCCGGTTGTCCCATTGCAGCCATGGCAAATCGTAGCTTGGTAACCGTCATTTTATAGGGTGCCCCACCTGACCTTCCACGGGCACGAGCTGATGCCAGCCCTGCTTTTGTACGTTCAGATATCAGCTCCCGTTCAAACTCTGCGAGTGCTGCAAATATGCCGAACACCAACTTGCCGGCAGGTGTCGTTGTGTCAATCGAGGCTCCATGTCCGGAAAGAACTTTAAACCCAACCCCTCTGCCTGCAAGATCATGGACCGTGTTTACCAGGTGCCTGAGATCCCGTCCAAGCCTATCCAGCTTCCAGACAACCAGTGTGTCGCCTTCTCGTAAAGATTTCAGAGCAGCATCCAACCCAGGTCGAGCATCAAGCTTACCTGATGCTCTATCTTCATAAATATGATCAGCAGCAACACCGGCAGCGATGAGTGCATCATGTTGAAGATCTGTTGTCTGGGATCCGTCTGTTTTCGAGACCCGCATATACCCAATGAGCATGTGTCACCTAAACGTTCGATTATATGACATGTCAATTATCATCTGTTTTCTTTTTTGGTGTTGTCATATTAACCGTAATTTAAACTATGTCTCGCAAAATGTCACTGTCATTGATTATGTGACACTGATGATTCAGAAAGTACTGTCTCAACCGCATTGGCAAGGGAAGATGACGCCCCGCCACATGGCTACGCTGACTCCATTAATCTGGGAGCAGTGAACCCGTATGGTTGATTTGATCACCACATGACATCCAGCTGCATCTCTTGTGATTGAAATGACGGCTGATGAGACGAGTGTTGGAGTTATCCAAAATTGGTGCGACAATTTGCCACATTTACAAACTTGGAATTACGTTATAGCAATTTGTTAGGATACTTAAAAAGTACAACCAAATTTGCAGTGATTTAGGGACGGAAAGCCATAGGACTATTGAGAGTCAGCCGGGTTGCCTGATTTATGATGTATGATGATGGTAGCTCGGCTTTGTTATTCTTATCGATAATCACTGTGTGAAATGAGAAGCGAACAAGTGAGGCCAAAGCGACTACTGTATTTGGCGACACCGCGTAACACATTGTTTAACTGACGTCTACGGCCCACTTGATACTTCTTGCGGAAGTGGGGCACGGTTAAGGAGAATTGACGAGTGGGCTCAACTAATAGAGGTATCAGAGTCTCTGAATTTGAACAGCGAATACACGGCGTCTGAGATTGATTACAACACAGGCGCATGTATTAGTTGATGCATAGACTTATTCCACAGCATCTGCATAAAAAACCTGCAGGTTTGCAAATTTAATCGTTAGGACTTCATGCCCATATCTGAGGGAGGATCTTACTATGAAGGACGAGTATCAAAATCTTATATCGGAGTTTGAAGAAGAAATAGGCGTTGACGCTCTCTATCTTTTTGGCAGGGAGTTACACTTCCCTATAGAAACAATTGTTACCCCAATTGTGGTTGGATTGCTTGGAAACTATATAGCTTCGTTTCTTGATGTTAAAAATCTTGCTGCTAAACACAGCAAATCCATTCGTGATTTGTTCGATGCATTTATAAGCAAATTAAAATCCAGAAAGCAGTATTCAGAAGAGGTAAAATCACTCAATGCTGAGACAAGATCGCTGTTCAAAAATACTAAGCCACTCAGCGATGAAATTTTAAATGAACGGTTTGTGGACCTAATGTCAGAGGAAAGCCCAACTAGACGTCTACTTAAAAAGATTGATATTCCGGAAAATAACATAGAAAATCTTAACACGAAACTACTTATGGTTGTCCTGAAATACCTCAAAGGGGGGGGCATAAAATGAATGAGAACCCCATAAAAAGTGTTCTGTACGCATTAAATACGATTTCTCCCAAATTGACTTCCCAAGCGCATGACTCATCAAAAGCATGGGAAGATGACTACCTGGCAAGTCACAAGATACCAGAAGATACAAGAATATGGTTTAGATATAAGTTCCCTGCCTTTCGTAAAAGTTTTTATGTGAGCTATAATCCGCCTGAGACTCGTTTTAAAAGACCATCCGGTAAATCCAATTTGATAATCAAGCGAACCGAAACATATCATGACAAAAAAACGGAAAATACTAAGACATTACAGCGCTTGCAGCAAATCTTGGACGCTACAGAAATAAGCAACAACGATAAAACTGGGTCTTTACAGGCATCTATTAAGAATACTTTAAATGACGAATACAGACATTTAGAAAAGATGTTTTGGCATGACGCGGTAGAGTTGGCGTCAAATCCACACAACACTCCTGACCAAATATGCTGGCCACTATATCAAAAATATTTTCTATCTTTTCTTCTCCCCGGGTATGTATTTAATCCAGCTATGGCGCTTGTTAGAATTCAGATGCGCACAGGCAAGTGGCTTTCACCGGAGTCCATTCGATCGTCTTCATCCGCACTTGGCGGTTATCTATTAGAATCATCAAAAAATATCAATAATGCCATCGTGTACGCAGTAGAACTTGGCAATCTTTGTTATGAAAATGGAAATATTTCAATTAAATATGCACTAAACAGTTACTCCATGGAGCGTTTTTATTATTATCTTTTTTTGGCTTTTCATGAATTTTTTACCGCCGAATTGCTCAAACGTTTGCTAGACAAAACAAAAAGTCATGATGTCGCACATATCAGATACGACGAGTTTAGGGCTGATGAGGGATGCGCGTGCGCATCCACCGGACTATGGTTTCAAGCTGATCGGCGACTCAATGAACAGTACCCAAACCCAAACGAGTTTTTATTAGCGCCGTTTAAGGAAGGGAGAATATCTGAGGTAGAGGCAAAGGCATCAAACTACTGCAAGCCTACTAATCCTATATTACCTAAATCTTATGTTTACGCCTCACTAGCCATCGGCAAAATATATGAAGATTCGCCATTGTTAAGCGATGGTGTTGCTGAGCTTGAGGAATTAAGGAATAGATATCTGGAAAGCAATGTTGATAAGGATAGCTACGAATACAAACGAATACTTGATGGCTTATTAAATGGGTATGCATTAAGTAATGACGACCTAAAAATGAAAAAACTTACTGCTGAAATGCTGATAAGCAACGTAGTATCAGATGCTGTACGCATGCGTGATACAAAGCCGTAAGCATTATCACAGTTTCAGGAAATCTGGTATCAAGTTTCTAGACTAACGCCCACATCGACTCGGACTGACAATTCCGGTGCGCTCGATTTCCAGCCTATTATGCGATGCGTTCAGCTTTAAAATAGCCACATCGAACCTCCCTGTTTCTCATCTTTTTCGAATCTGAGGATCTCTACTGTTAGGGATCTGTAGGGAAAACCGAATACCCGATAATGTTTCATCTGCCCCATTAAATCACCCAAAATGCTGTGACTGAAATCGATAAATGAGCCAATTTTTACATCGCTATTTGAGCCACAAGAAAAAGATCTATTAATGACAGTAGACCCCTCTTTCTGGAGTCAGTTTGATTTTTTCATAAATCCGATGGGGAATCTTAGGGGAGGAACACAAATCTGAGTGGCGAGCCACTAATCTCGACTGTAAAGCCGCCGAAGTTGATCGTGTCCACTCAGCGTCTGGGTTCGCCTTACTCCTAGAATACATTAAGCTTAGAGTTGACAAAGGATATAAATTTGCGAGCCCGTTGAAACTGTCGATAAACCTCTTCAGCTGTTTTATCCAATTCAATATTGGCGAAATTGAGATGGGCGAGTTTGTTCCTTGTATTTCCGAGATCCGAGAAGTCTTTTATGGCCTCCGCTAATTCTGAATCAGCATTAATGAGCAGTAGACGTAGTAACAAGTTTCTTCTCAATTCCTAGATCTGATCTTTTGTTCCGACAAACGATCGTTTGTTGAGAAGGAAAAAGCAGATTATGAATCACTTCTTTTCTGGAAGTTAATTACGTATCCACAGGAAATATCAGTATTTCTCGAATGACTTTGAGGTTAAAATGGGAGCTTTTGTTTTTGGTTAACGACAAATAGATGCGACAATTTACCCTGTTTACATACAGTAGGTTTTTTAGTATGTGAATGTTAGGATGGAGTAAAAAATAAAGCTTAATTCATTGCAAGATGGGGACTGAAAGCCACGGAGCTTTTAAGCAAACCGGGTTGCTGTGTGCCGTGAAGAGGCCGCGGTTTTTTTTGGGGAGTTGCGTATCACAAACTGTATGACAGATGAAGGTGAAAATTTATTATTTATAGCAAATTAATTAAATTTGTAACAATTTTATTGGTTATGTTAATTTCATTGGCTCAATCAAGTTGCAGCGACGATTACAAAGATTCGAAAAATATTATTAATAGTTCTAGTTGTGATGATAGTACTTATAAGGTCATAGTAAAAGGAAATATAGTAGACTGGGATAAAGCAAAATTGTTTCTTACAAAAGCTTCTTATCTTCAAATTGCCAAAAGAGATTCCTGGTTAGAAATAGGAACTTACAATGATGATGGTGAGCATACTTCGCCTACAAATATACTCGCATATCATATTAAATCGAAATTGCCTAAATGTGAAAATGTAATAAATGGTAAATTTTGCTGTAAGGATGAAGCACTTGATTCTGGTAAACATTTTATAGCAGCACAATTTGTTAATGCTGATATGATAAATGATGCTAGGATGATTTTATCAGCGTGGAGCAGGTGCTAATTTGAAATCTAAAGGTAAAATTGAGGAAGCATCATTCGATGCAGTATTAGCTACTTTTACAATAAAAGATGGCTCAATACAGTTTTTAGTTGACATTGGTGATGCCTACCTCCATTTGTGGGTAAAATAGACATTCGAAATTACATAATGAAATATTTAGATAATTTATATCTGTATTGCTCTTGTCAATATTGCCCTGGAGTTTAGTCTCGGATGGATATGTTGATGTTTATTTTGTTAAACACAAAAAAATCAATAATAGAAAAATTACTTGTTTCTATTATTATAGTAATTTTATTAATTCCACTAAATTCATATGCTGAAGAAACAAAAAAAGAAATCAACCCTGACCTATTATTGCTTTATGGACAAGCTATGAAAGATCATGGTGACTACGATGTTGCAGTTGGGTGTTACAAGAAAGCTCTTTCAATCTATGAGCAAACCCTTGGGGAAAATCATTTGAAAGTTGGTACCTGTCTTGCGAACATAGCTAGGGTTTATTCGTTACAAAACCGTCCCGCCGATGCTGAAATACTTTTGCAACGTGCAATTAAAATAGAGAAGAAAGCTCTAGGCCCAGACCATCTTGATGTAGGTCTGGATTTGCTAGAACTTTCCGCTGTTACTTTTCAACAAGTAAAATATAAGGATGCCGAGAAATATGCCAGAGATGCCCTTGAAGTTTTCACACTACAAGATAAGGGGGTCCGCATACATCTTGTTGCCCTAGGACATCTTTATCTTGGACAGGCCCTTGTCAAAGCCAAAAAATACAAAGAGTCTGAAAGAAACTTATTACAATCAATTGAACTATATGAAAGCATGGGAAAAATCCCTGAGCAAGAATATGAAAATGTATTGAATTGGTATTCTTACCTGCTCCGAGTAACTGGACGCGATTCTGAAGCGAAATCTGCTTCCGCAAAATTACAAAAAATGAGAGGGAATTAGAAATATCACAACTAATCTTGCCACCTTTGAAACCAAGTCTGGCTATTCGAAAGATGACTTATGCTCGAAAGAAAGCTTTCGAACGAAGAATTTGGTCTTGCCAAGACTTATTGGCTTTTACGATGTATTGGTTGGCATTTGTTGTAGATATTATTTCACGATCATCCCGTCAATTTATGGACGGTTGTTTATCAAGCTATTTTGTATACCATACAATATAGTATTAGGAGTATGGACTGCTGCGAATAAATTCAAGGTGCTAAAATTTGGGCGGTTCTCTCAAAAATTGCTGTTGTTGGGTTGATTATGTTTATGATTGGTACCCTAGTGACGATGTCACATTTGAAATAAAAGTCTGTCGTCAGCATTAAAGAGTTTATACGTGGTGAGTGTGGATCAAAAAAGATCGTTTTGATGTCGTTTAATTTACTGAAGATTTTATAGATATAGTCGTGTTGCTGCGTTCCATAATGAGCCACCCGGTCAATTAGCATTCATAAAGAAATTAATAGAAATAGTATCCGGAAAAATGATAGGTGCAACAAATGAAAAGGCAAAAAACTATGGGTGTGTTGGTTATTTTTGGTATTTTTTTGTTAATTTTCGTATTAGGAAATTCGAAAAATAGTGTGCTTAACCATATCGGATGGTATGCATTTTCTGATTACAATAAAATTCCTATAAAGATAATTGTTATAAACCCTTTAAATGGTGGTCAATCTATAGTAAGCCCTCAGGAAATAGGAATAAGATCAAAAGATATCAAGCGTTTTTTCATAGAGAACGAAGTAAGTGTATTTCCAATAGATCTAGTTGATTCAGAAAATGGTGATTTAGTTATTAAAAAAAATATGGGGTTGAAGAAGTATATTCACGATGATGAACTTCTTGATAAAGAATTAGGAAAATATCAAGAAGGATTAAAAGAATCTATTGCTTTTATTATTAAAAATATGCATGTGGAAATTTTACAGAAGGCATTCCCAACAAATATTGTTGGCGATGTGAGAGATTCTAAGCTTATTAGGATGGCCTTTTTTTTGCTTTTATTAGATTTTGTATTAATTGTATTTCTTACTATAAATATCTCTAATAAGGGCGAAGATTAACATTCTCTCCTGAATGGGTGATGATGGATTGGTATCTTTATTTACAAAAAAAAATTTTCCTCGCCCGAAAGTTGGGTTTAAATTGATCTGCGGGCAAGATACGCGAGCCAGTTATTATCCCTTGAGATTGCCACTCATCGTTAAGAGATCATGGGATAAAAGTGATGGACCGCAATTTATTGCATTTTACGAGCACTCTCTTTTTTGCTCATCGTTGTAGTCGAAGCGCATTAATTCTGTCAGGGGGGAAATGTCGATAAAAAGTAGTTCTGCCTATTCCTAGTTGCTTAATTATATCGGATATAAATGGATAATTTTCGTCATCCTTAAGCATAGACTCCGCATTTCTGATTTTATCCTCTGTCATACTCGGAGGCCGTCCACCGACACGTCCTCTTTTTCTAGCTGCGACAATACCCGCACGAGTGTTTTCAACTATGAGTTCCCGTTGGAATTCATCAAAAGCAGCAGTGACGTGGAAAAACAATCTTCCCTCTGGAGTTGCTGTATCGATATTCTGTGTAAGAATTTTTAGCATAATCTGACGTTGCTCAAGAATATGAGCTGTGGAAATAATTTGTCTCATAGAACGAGCTAACCTGGACAGCTTCCATACAACCAGTGTATCCCCCTTCCTCATATACTCTAATGCGGCATTCAGTTGAGGACGCTCCCCCTTGGAACCGGAAAGTTTTTCGGTAAAGATCTTCTCGCACCCTGCTGCTTCTAAGGCATCGGTTTGCATTTGCGGGTTTTGATCCAAGGTAGAGACACGGGCATATCCAATTAGCATTTTATTGTTCCAAAAATGATTTTCGTTGTGAATAATGAAACAAACGTTTTAGAATGAAGTTTTGAAACATGATAATCTGTTTTTTTGCCTGAGGCGAGGATAAACCGGCACGTGTTTTAATAACTAAGGTTTTTGGCACAGAAACAATGAGCAAGAAAATTCCGGAAGAACGGCTGTTGGCATTAAAGAAGCGCTTAGATCTTCCGCATTGCAAAATCCTGAACTGATATTTACCCCTTACTCACCTG
>Ga0180007_10005558_pt1 | contig 12677 bp, 16 predicted proteins | sample MM_PC_MetaG_FD_121122 | JGI IMG/M metagenome (GOLD analysis project Ga0180007, IMG submission 121122) | Groundwater microbial communities from the Aspo Hard Rock Laboratory (HRL) deep subsurface site, Sweden - MM_PC_MetaG | ecosystem: Environmental > Aquatic > Deep subsurface > Groundwater... | reverse complement strand
TTCTCTATGGAATCCTGCCGCGAAATCCATAGAGAGATTTTTTCGGGATTTTGACTTGATTCGTTTGCCTGTGCGTGTTATATTCGTGCGTGTCGCCGCCAGTTGGGCGGAGACGTTAAACGCCTGTGGAGCCAGGAGACATTGCCTGGTGAAGAAGCAGGAAGCAAGCATCACCGAAAGGTGAATAAGTCTTGCGGAACGGCACGGAAATTGGTCGACGCACCCCTCAGAAATTAATCATGACGCCTAAAGGGGGCAGCACTGGCCCCACAGGAGGCGCACTATGGCCAGGAAATCTGGCCCCCCACCTGATGACCCACCGCCTGAAGATGAAACCCAAGAACCCGAAGTCCAAGCCGGTGACGAGGAGGTGAACGTAGCTGGCGACGAAGAAGAAGGTATGTCTGCCGATGCGGCAGAACCCATTTCCCAGCCCCCGCCAGCAATAAAACCGGTGGCCGATAATGAACGGGATGATGACATTCCCAAGCGACGGAAGGAGCGACAGATGGCAAAGGACGGCAGCCTCCCATCATTCAAGTTTGTTGTCAAGCGCACCGAGCCGCAGAAAGTTGTTCATCCCCAATATGGATTTTCAATCGAATGTTTTAATCAGCGCCGGGTTTGGGAAGGACCATATGAAATACAGGAGGTTGAACAGTTCGCCCAGGAGTATTTCGGAGGCGGTACTTTTCTCATGCTGGTTTACACCGACAATTGGAAGACCAAGGAACGCAAGACGCTGCGGTTCCCCGGCGAACCCAACATTACCAATGTCATTGCCGACTGCGTCACCAGTGAGCAGATAGCCAAATTCCGGCTCGTGACCGAGATGCCAATTCCAGATGGTGTTCAGCAGGCGGCTCGCCAGAGCCTGGGCCTGCCTCCTGCGGTACGCTCTGCTCCTCCCCGCCAAGTTGCCAAGGGTGCTCCCGAGAATCCCGTCCAAGACGAAATCCAGCGGATGCATGACCAGGCGACACTGGCCGAAGAAGCGGTCAAGGCCGACGAGCGGCTCATTGAGGCCGAGGGCAAGAAAATTGAATTAGAGCGTCAGCGGCGCGCTCTCAAGCGCGTTCGTACCGAAGAGGTCGAGGATGTTGGTTATGTCTTTGGCAACCGCCCGCCGCATCGCCGAGGCTTCCCGGTTGGGCCGGGGCGCTATGAGCCCGAGCCGCTGCCGGTCAGCGACCTTGACCGGCCGGTGAGCACGCGCGACCTGTTGCACCAGCGCGAGGTCGATGCCCTGCGGGAGCAGAGCCGTGAGACCGCCCAGAAGCTCGAACGCATACTGGAAAAGAACCACGAGCCCAAGAGCAACATAGTCGAGATGATCGCTGCGCTGACTGCGGCTGCCGCCCCCATCCTGACCAAGGTGCTGGAGATCAGTTCACAGAACGCCAAGGCCCAGGCCGACTCACAGAAGGACTTAATGAAGGCTGTTCTTGATAGCGGCAAGAGTAGCGACAAGCAGATCGAGCTGTTCATCCAGGCCCTCGGCCTGCGCGACCAGCGCCAAGCTAACACTACAAAAGAGATGGTCGAGCTTATCAAGCTCGGCAGCGAGATGGGCGGGGAGGGCGGCAACTGGGTGACAGACATCGGCAAGGCACTCGGTGACGTTGCCGGCGGCATCGCCGGGGCCATTACCCAAGCCCGCCAGCCGCAGCAGCAGATAGTCATGATGCCGCAGCACCAGTTGCCTGCGCCCGGCGCAATTCCAATGCCGGGCCGCACGGCCCCGGTGCCCGTTCGCGTCCAGCCCCAGCTTCCTGCGCCCCCGGTAGCGGTTGCGCCAGCGGCTCCCGCTGCGCCCGCTGCTCCCGCTGTTGTCCCGAGTCAACCGGCTGGAGACAAATCAATGAATGAGGAGGACATGCGCAAGCTTGCCAAGCAGGTCTTGATCCTGGCAATACAAGAATCTGATACCAAGCCGGAGCAGGCCAAGTGGGTCGAGGTTGCTTATGATCGCTTGCCCGAGGAGCTGCTTAAGGCGGTCGCCAATGCCAAGAGCGAGAAAGACCTGATTCCTATATTCCAGCCGTATGCAGACTTGTTATTGCTTCTGTCATTCGGGAACAAGATCAAGTCCGACCCGACCATCGAACCCTGGCTGCGCAAGGGCTTCGAAGAACTACAGGCAATGGCCCGCGAGGAGATCAACGGCCCGGCCGAGCCGGTGCCCGAGACCGAGCCGGAGAAAGACGTAGTCAATGAGAGCGAGGCGCAGCCGTGATTATTCCTACTGGCGGCCTAGAGCCCGTGCCCGCGAACCAGCGAAATTGCCCACTGATGTCTCACATGTTTATTGTTCCCAAGGGGGCCGTACAGGGCGCTATTGTAGTAGGCGGGCAATCCGAAGCTTCTCCCGTAGTCATGGGTGCTCCGTGTTCACGCAATAAAACTTGCGCATGGTGGTCCGAGAAGCATCAGGACTGTGTCATGGTCGTTCTTGCGCTGAAGGAGAAAGAGTAATGGACGGCAGCGATGCTTCCCCTGCTGGCGAGATGAAGCCAGCCTTGGCCCTAGAAAAGATGATCGGCTCTTTTGAACGCATGGCCGATAGCCTGGAGTTTATTGCAGGGTTTCTGGAGGTTGTGGATAATATGCTTTACAATTTCCCGCCGGATATTCAACGGGTCTCTATGCATAATCTGAGTGAGCAGTACAGGCATTCGGTTGATGAAATCGAGGAAGAAGATGGCGATGACAAGGACGGAGATGAAAATCAGACTTGACAATCTTGTCGGGATGCTGTAAACTGTAGACAGAAATAAATCCCGGAAATTGCCTTCGGCCATTGGACCGGTCCCACCGGAGGCGATGGCGTGCGGCTACAAAAATTTAGATGCCAAAAATGTGGTCACTGGCTTGGGAACGTTTCTCTTGTCAACGGATTGTTTCTTGAAATAAAGTGCAGCAAGTGCTGCGCGATCTCCAAGCTCTTGGTGCAGGACAACGTCGCGGTGGTGACCACCGATAAAATTGCCCCGAGGTCCGTTGGAAATCAGCTACAGGCCCAGGAGGTAGGTGCCTAGCGGGAAGGGCGGTCCTGGTCATGCTTGCTAAGTACGTTGACCTGCCCTTCGCGGGCAGACGCTTCACCGAAGCGACGATCAATCATATGATAGATTTTGTGCAGCGAGGCCAGCGCAAGCCCGAGGTGGTTAGCGCGGCGCGGCAAATCGTGCGCAACTGCCCCCCGAAGCAATATTACTGTGAAGCCGAAGCCATTTTCAGGTGGGTCAAGGATAACATAAGATACACGCGCGACCCTCAAAACACAGAATGGCTGCAGGAGCCCGACGTGACTCTGCGCGAGGGCTTTGGCGACTGCGATTGCCTGGCGGTGCTGATCGCGTCTCTGGCGGCTGCTATTGGCATGCAGGTCGGGTTTGAAACCATCAAGGCTGATCCCCGGTTCCCCGATGACTACAGCCACGTATATCCCATCATGAAAACCGAACGGGGTTGGCGGGCTGCCGATCCTACGGTGTTCGAGAGCGAGTTCGGCTGGCGGCCGACGCAGGGCGTGTTCGGCCGCAAGGTCTGGATGGTTTAGGGAGCATAACATGAATGATCTCGATCTTCAGAACGTAGGCAACCCGAACTGGGACCGGCTCAAGCCGGAGCAGCGTGCACAGGTTGCTGACCGGGTCATGCGACGCACTCAGAAGGCTGAGCCCAAGACGCCGGTGCGCGAGCCGGCCAGGCCCGCACAACTGGCTCCAGAGTACGTAGAGCCATTGTTAATTGCGCAACCCGATGGTGAGGAGGGTATCCCGGTCCTGCCGGCAGAGGCCCGCAAGAAGCTGGCGCGGTTGACGCCTGGCCAGCGTGTGCGCGCGGGGGACCGCATTGAACGGCGCATGGATGACGAGGTTCCCTCTAACCGTCCGCCTGAAGAGCCTGCCGAGGTTGATGTGATGCCGGCGTTTATAGCTGCCGAGGTTCCGGCAGAGTATGTAGCCCCGCTACTTATCAATCAGGTCGATGAAGAGCAGGAGCTGGCCAACGTCCCGGTCGAGGTGCGCAACAAGCTGGCGCGGCTGCAGCCCGAGGGTATGGAGCGCGTCAAAGATCGCGTGCGGCAGCGGGTGCGCGGCGAAAGCGCCAAGAAGCTGGAGCGCATCCGGCAGGAAGAGGATGCCAAGGCCAACGAGATTATGAAGCTCGCGCCCACCACCGAGATTTTTGACCGCCAGGAGTATCCGGGCGGCTGGCCTGCACCGGCTCGCACCATCCCGACGCGCTCGCGCTTCACGCCGCAGGCTCCCAACAAGCTGGTGGACATCCCCGTCGATCTGCAGCAGACCATCAAGAACGAGATTGTCGAAGAGCACGGCATACCTCCCGATGAAGCCGATGTAATTGCTTCCAACGCTATCGACCGCTGGACTGAGATCAGCCGGGAGACGCCCACACCCACCAGCGACGAAGAGGCCAAGATGATCGCCGAGGCTTACCAGCCGGCGTTCATGATTGAGAAGCTGCCGGGCAACCTCGGTGAGCTGCCCGATGCTATGCAGGCCATCGTTGACGATGCAAAGTCACTGGGCTGGAAATCGCTGGTGCCCCTGGCGCTCGGGGCCGGCGTGCTGGTGCTGCTGCTCAGGAAGCGCTAGGAGACACTCATGATTACCCCTGAAGACCTCAACCGCATACCCCGGCGCAAGCCGCCGCAACCGCGTCCGTACCGGGCGACCATCCAGTTCCTGGGTGCGACCGGGCCGAATAACGGCCAGATTCGGCCGATGGAGCTGCTCTACGATCAGGACACGCCGCGCCAAGATCGCATGGTGCCCGACCTGCTGCCGAACGACGAGCCGATTAATGCGTTCGGTATACCCAGGCCGATGCTGGGGCAGGTTGGTACGGGCAGCGGCATCGGCAAGTATGCCGTCATTGCATTGATCGTTGGGGTTGCAGGGGTAGGCTTGTACCTGCTGTTCAAGCGGTAGGAGAGAGACGATGGAAAAGAACAAATGGGTGTGGGGTCTCATCGGCGCTGGCATTGGCGCGAGTGCCATGTGGTGGTTCTTGAAACGCAGGAACCAGGCGCAGTTGGCCAGCCTGCCTGTCGGTGCTGGTCAGCCGCAGCTCCTTCCGCCCGATACTGGCTATGAGGCGGCCGGCGCTGTGGGCGCGCCGCCCATCGAGTTGCCGGAATACAATAGATTACCAGGTGGTAATCGCCTGGTAACCGAGCAGCCTGGTGCGCCGTTGCCGCCGGAGCCCGAGGCGACCAGCTCGGGGTTCGATGGCGGCGAGGACGAATTCAATAACAACGGAGAGTTTTAGCATGCAGCGCAAGAAGCTGTTGATCTACGGGGGGATGGCTGCAGCCGGCGGCTATTTGCTCTGGCGGCAGACCGGCAGCGGTGGGCTCTCGGGGCTGGGCAGCACCGAGAGCGATGCGAATACTCTGTATCAGACCGTGCAGGCCAAGAACACCAGCGTAGATGGTTTGATTGATGAACTCATGGGCATCGATGAAGCTGCGGCCATCGCTGGTGATTACGAGACCAAGATCAAACAAATACGCAGCCGGTCGGTCGCCCAGGCCAAGCAGATGCTAATGCAGGCCGAGGCAGGCACGACCAGTTGGGATAGCGCGCTCGCGGCGCTGGAGGATGCCGATGGTTATCTGGACCGTCTGATCATTCAGATCAAGGCCGACATTGCCGAGCCCGGTGGAGCTGAGAAGCTGGCCCGCACGACTATTGCAGTCATCCAGAAAGTACAGGAGGCCGCCGAGCCGGAGCGCCTGGAGGCTGAGAAAGGCGTGACCGAGTATGCACTCTACAAGGCTACCGAGGGGGCCAAGGCTGCCGGCACGGCCGTTGGGAAAGTGACCGGCGGGATCATCGAGGGGGCGTTCAGCAGCGTCAAGGGGGCGCTTGGTAAAATACCCTGGTGGGGCTGGGTGGTTGGTGTCGGCGGTGTGACGCTGTACTTCGGCGGGCCGCTCATTAAAGCCTGGATAACCGGGCGGGCGGCGCGTATGCGCGCTGTTCCTGTGCCGGCGCCAACCCAGGTTAATCCGCGTCGACGCTCAAGGAGACGGTAACATGAGAAAGAACCCCATGCTGGCGCTGGTCAGTAATCCTGCGATGCGGGCGCGCAAGCGGCCGTTGTCGCTGGCCGAGCGCAAGCGTCGGCGCGAGGCAGTTAAGCGCGCGATGGCGCACAACGCCAGCGACGAGTTTCACCAGCGCAAGCACGCCGAGGCGATCAAAGAGTCCAGTCGCCTGGAACGGCTCGCTGGTGATCAGCACATTTCGCCGGATGCCAGACATGATTATCTGCACAGCAGCACGCTCCGGCGTGGCGAGGCCCAGGCGCATTATGATTCTCTGATCGAACCGATCAAGGAGCGCGGGGCCGCCTACCTGAGACTAAAGCGCAAGATACTGGCGCGGCAGGGGATGGGGGGGAACCCACATGGGATGGAAGATGCTCCCGAATGGATGAAAAGTGGTGATCCGGGTAGTGGTCCTTTTGATGTTGTAGAGTGGATTTCTCCACCCAATAACGTAAAACTAATTAAATCGTTTATGGATTACAGAAAAGCACAAGAATATGCCGAATATATGTCTCACAAATTTGGCAGAGTGTATAAACTCGTGGGACCGAAGGGCGTAATGTTCATGGCTTCAAGTCCCGATCCCCGCATAAGGAGGGAGCGCGCCCAAGAAACATTTGAAGTGATGCAAAAGCATCCAGTATTTAAATCCGATCCGCTTGGCGAGGAAGAGCTGAGAACAATGTCAAGTCGCAAAGGAACGCTTGATGCATGGCAGGTCGATCTAATTAAAATTGGTGATGAGGTTGAGTTTATTAATCCGGTTTTGCGCTTGAGGGATGTTCTTGAGGTTTCTAACATAAAAACAAGCAAAGGAGAAAAGTATATTACGGGAATAAGTGATTGGAATGGTCAAGAGTGGTGTGTGCCTGGTAGTTTATTGCTTAGGAAATCTAAGCTCAAGGTTCGTCGTAACCCCTACTCCCGCACCCGCATCTCTTCGCGGCAGGGGATGGGTGAAAACCCTAGCAGAAAAGTGAGAGTCTGGACGAAAGATGCCTTTGGTCGTAAGGAGGGCGGTAATTACACCATTATGACAGACTGGATATCGGAATCTCAAGCCAAAAGATTCATTATTGGTCGGTGGGGTCACTGGCCACCGTTTGCTTTCATCAGTGCTGCAAAAGATTCTGATGCATTTCGGCGTGTTTATGGGGAAAACCCCTACTCCCGCACCCGCATTTCTTCGCCGCGCGAGTTTGACCCGCGTAGCTTCAGGACAATCACGCCTGGCAGCGGGAAGCACAAGATGGTCGTGGGCTGCCCGACTGGACATTACAAGCACGGGCGCTGCGACGTTGGCATGGAGGTACAGAGCGTGATGAGAAGGCGAAATCCCTTCATGCTTAAGGGTCCGTTCTGCCTTGTTCGTGATAATAAGCGCTTACCGGGGGAGTACAATGAATACCAAGTAGCTCTTCGAGAAGCCCATCGAATGTTGGGTGATGCTATCAGTTACGTGTCAATACACGATGAAGGATGTGCGCATCCTATCGCGGTGAAAACTTTATGGTCTTCCAAGCAGGGCGAGCGTAGCCGCAACCCCGGCGCGGCGTGGCATGACAGAGCAGCTAGACAATATGCCCTGGATGCTAAATATTTGCCTCGAACTCGAGCGCAGCAACAGGAGTGGGAACTTTTGGCGGAACACGAGCGCGCCGCAGCAAGAACATCCAGAGCATATGGCATTAACCCGCGCGGCGACCCCCGGAGCATTGACGACACCGAGCTACACACGTGGTTTGAGCGCGACCGTGCTCATGTTGGGCTGCGCGATAAGCAGAGCGGCAAAACCCTGATTGAGTGGTGGGATGACGATGTTCACCAGGCTGTTGAAGATGGCATTTTGGATACGCGGGGTTTTGTAATGGGGCGGGAAGTCAACAAAGGGCCTTTGCACCTGTCGGCATATAATTATTGGGTTGAAATGCAGGGTGGGCACCGCCGCAACCCCGACATTCCGCGTTCGCGTGCTTACTCGCGCGGTTTGCAGGATGCCATTGCTGGACGTCCGCCGGAAGACTTGTCGGGCTTGCCGGCAGATGTTGCTGAAGCATACAGAGAAGGTTACGCTGATGCTCCAGCGCGCCAGAAAGCAGACAAAACCAGATGGATATTGCCGCGTGGCGGTCGCCGCAACCCCGGCGTTGGTCTCAGTGCTGACGACCGTGCCAGGGCCTTGAAGATCAAGGGCGTCAAGCCCGAGATGCTTGACGACCCCAAGTTTGTGTCGGCGCTGGCCAAGCACATAGAGTTTCACGGCGAGTGGCCAACAGATCTCACGCAGCGCGAGATCAAGGGCATTGGTGATCCTAACCAGGTTGAGTATCTGGTGAACATGGGCAAGGCCCTGGATATCAGCTACAAGCCGGCTCCGGGCCAGAAGTCGAACAAGGCCGGGTCGGCGTGGCTGCACGAGTTCAACGAAGGCAAAGAGGACATGGCCAAGCTGCCCGACAGGCTTTGCACCGGCGATGGCAAGACCATCATAACCCACGGCGGCAAGTACGCGGTGAAGGACTGGGTGAGGGGTTAGCACATGGCGCTCGATGGCATTTGGGACAGTGTGGTCAACGCCGGCAAGAGTTTGGTTACTGCCGTTGCGGCCAAGCTGCCCGATGTGGCCTCAGAAGCCATTGCCAAGATAGCCATCCCCAAGCTCATGGAGAGCATGGGCGTCAAGACACCGACAACTGCTGCTGCTGCCAAGCCGGCGGCAGCTCCGGCTGCTGCGCCCGCGCCTGCACCGGCCCCGGTTGCTGCCCCGGCAGCCGGCCAGGGCATGACGTTTCAGTTGCCCAGCATCGACGCTGCAACACTTAGCAAGTGGGCGATACCCGTTGGCGTCGGTGCCGTGATTATTTTCGGGATAATCATGCTGACCCGCCAGCGCCGGCCGGAGGCGAAAGAGCCGTAATGGGTACTCTTGCGCCTTCACTCATCGCGCCGTGGACAAAGGTTTTTGTCACCGGCTTTGACCCCAACGGGTCAGACCAGGCTGCGTCTGAGATAGTCAATAAGCTCTGGCCACAGCTTGCAGCGTTGCTCGAGTCCGGCACAGACGCATTAGGCATGACCGACCCGCGCCTGATCAGTAGGTATGTAGACTACGAGATGCCGCGAGAGCTGCTGCCCGAAGCCGCCAAGTACGCGAACGAGCTTGCCGGCGCCGGCAGATACTTGAGCGGCATGGCCGAGGACATGCTCGAGTTTTCCAAGGATGAGCTTAAGAGAGAGCTAGTTAATGCCATCAAGGAACAAGCTATTGAAAAGACGGTGAGGACTGCACTTATTGGCAGTATTCCCAATATAGGACCAATTATAGATGCTGTCAAGGTGGTTGTTGCCAATAGAGAAGCACTCAAGACCCCGGAGGGGGTAGTTAGTACTGCTGTATCTGTTGGGGTGGGATTCGCAGGATGCAGTCTCGGCGTAAGCCTGGTTATTTCAACTGCGGTAAGTTTGGCGATGGGCTTTTTCGGCGCGCAGAAGGCCAAAGAGGAGATGCGCAAGGAGAAAGAGCGCGCTGAAGCATTTGCCAGGATGGTTAATGGTTTTATTGACGTGGCCGTGGCAGAGGCAACTGCGTTGGCCGAAGCCGTGGTCACGCGCGGCTTTCCGCTGCGTGAGCAGCCCGATTCCGGCTGGTCGCAGAAACTGGCTACGCACTATGAGACACTGGTGCTCAATAACAAGAAAGATCACAACTGGCTCTGGACATCGCAAGGCGAGACGTTTTGGAAGTACCTGGCGGCCGAGTCTCGAGGTGCCCTGGAAGACTGGCGAGACAGCCTGCTTCTGGCCAATAGCCTGGGAAGACCGTGGCTCGTTGAAGGGTGGTTGCAGGTCGGCAAGATTAATTATACCGGCTACAAACCCGCCTGGCCTGCAAATACGACCGAGCAGGTGAAACAGCAGAAGATTGCTGCCGGCGTCCAGACGATTAATAGAGAATACGAAGCGGCGCTGGCACAGATGAATGCGCTGATTTCCTGGCTGCGGCTGCCCGAGAAGCAGCGCGGCCCCAAGCCGCCGGTCTACAAGATTCCTACCGATTACAAGTCGTCGGGCACGTGGACTGTTTCCAACAGGAACATCGTAGAATACAAGATAGCCGAGATGCGGGCTACCTGGATAGTAGACATAAAGATCGGCCGCAACGACCGCCTGCGCTACCTGCTACAGTTCGCCCGCGACATGCGCAAAGTGCGCCTGGCGCTGGAGCAGCAGGCCCCGGTTACCGGAACCAAGACCAAAGACGCCAACACAGTTGCCAGCGAAACTATTACCATCAAAGACGAAGTGCTGGCAATCAATCCAGACGTGCCGGTGCAAGTCGCCTTGAATGTAGCCTCGGACATTTCGCGCGGCACGGCCGCGCCCATCACCGGCGAGCAGGGTGAAGTCATCGCCCAGAAAGTAGCACAGCAGGCCCAGCAGGCAGGAGCGTCAACCACCACCCCGGCAACGCCCACGGCCGTCAAGGCGGCCTTCGGCAGCGCGATAGGCATCACGTCTCTCGCGTTAGTAGCAAAGGCGGTAATGGCATATGCTTCCAAATAGCAGATTGGGATTTGGGTTGGGGCTGGGAGGCAGTTGTATTTGCCCAGCCTGCGGTGCAAAAATAGCGCACCAACGAGGTATGCCGTGTGTGGGATTGAGATGTCCGGTGTGCGGTGCTTCCATGACCCGGCAGTTGGGAAGCTACTTAGATGAGCAGGCACTTACCAACGGAGTGCTGGGCGCGCTGGGGATAAACGTGCTGGATAGACTGAAACAGACGCTTAATCCTACAAAGGTGCCTGTACCCCCTCCTGCAGCCGTGGCACAAATGGAAGCCGAAGCCACCGGTCCAACAGTTCCGGGGGGAAAAGAATATACACCAGTAACAGTTCCCGTGGATGTGCCGGTCACCGTGTCGGTGCCTGTGCCTACGTCGAGTGGTACTGCCGTGGCGACTCCGGTGACTGTGTCAGTACCGATTCCAACTGCACTTGATTCCAAGGGTAACATCGTGCAAGCTGTCAAGCAGCCGGGGTTCCCGAGCTGGATGATCTACGCGGGAATCGGCCTGGCTGCCGTGGCCGTGATTTACACAGTCACGCGCAAGAAGGAGCCATAAGCATGAGGAGGTTCAGAAACTTGCCAGCACAAACCATGTCCGGCCTGTCGCCGGGCAACGGGTCGCTGCTCTCTAAGATACCCTCGTGGGTGTATTACTTGGGGGCAGCAGTGGTCGTTGCTGGAGTAGGCATCTGGGCCTACAAGCGGTTCTTCGGCACGAACGTTCGAGTCTAGAGGAGGGAGCAAACATGTACTTGGGCGCAGCAATGGGGCAACTTCTGGTGGAGACCGGGGCTCCGGGCGGAACGGCGGTAGCAACTCCGCCAGCGGCAGTAGCAGCGCCGTCTCTCTGGGACTCGATCAAGACGGCGACGGTGAACTTGGTTACCAAGTTCCCGACCGTGGCGGCCGATGTAATCACTGCCAAGGCAACGGAGAAGGCCAACGAGGCCATAGCCAAGGCGCAGGCGGCTACAGGCGTCAAGCCGGCGGCGGCTCCGATGACCGCTACGCAAAAGGCAGTGACCATCGGGACGCCGGTAGTTCTTGCCGGTCTGGCGGTGGGCGGGCTGGTGCTCTGGATGGTAATGAAGAAGAAATAGCATGAGCACATTTCTAACGCTTGGCGAGGTGAAATCTCTGCGTGCGCAACAGATTGATGTTGCTGTCACCCGAGAAGTACATGACTGGGACCAGATGCAACGCAAGCGCGCGGCTATTCAGGCGCGCCTGGGCGATGCCATCAAGTTAGCTGCCGGCCGGGTACGCGCCAACGTGGCCTCGGGCGTACCTGCACAAGAAGCCCTTGCAAGCGTCGTCGACGCGCTACTCCCTCCCGCCGAAGAAATCATGAACAACTTGTCAGCGTCGGCCGATGGTGATGCAGGAGTTGCGTCACCATCAACCGATGTTAATCCCGTCCAACCACTCTTTGAAGACGAGCCGGACTTGTCACCTGAAGGCTTACCATATCGGGACGTCTTTGCAGATTCCTGAAGAATTGTCTCGAACAAATCAGATAATCGGTGTATAGTTCATGTGGGTGAAGCGATGAACAAACAAGCAATTCAGCTTGGTGGTGCCGGTGAGGCTCGAATTGATCCTCTGTCATCGCTTCACCAACCGACTCGGCTAGTTACAGATACAGGGACGTTTTCTCCGATGCGTGAAAACAGACTTGACAATCAGACCAGATTGTGGTAAAGTGTCTCACGAGTAGGCAAGACATCTAAGCATCCAGCGTCAGGGGGCCATGTAGGCCCCGAATAACGCTGCCGCAGCAACGGAGCGGCCGAGCCCAGCGAGGGGCTCAGGCCGCTCCTTTTTTTGTTGCACCCGAGCAAAGGAGGTTTTCATGATCGGGTTGGTTTTCAATCCACCTCGCAGATTCAGAAAGGCAGGTGTACGTTTGGGAAGTCGGAAACGCAGACATGCCAGACGTAAGCGCAGTGCGCTGGCCTGGAAGCAGGACGCTTCTCAGTTCGGCGTTCGCGGGGCGGCGCGTAACCCCCGGCGAAAGCTGCGTCGG
>Ga0180007_10005556_pt1 | contig 12678 bp, 8 predicted proteins | sample MM_PC_MetaG_FD_121122 | JGI IMG/M metagenome (GOLD analysis project Ga0180007, IMG submission 121122) | Groundwater microbial communities from the Aspo Hard Rock Laboratory (HRL) deep subsurface site, Sweden - MM_PC_MetaG | ecosystem: Environmental > Aquatic > Deep subsurface > Groundwater... | reverse complement strand
CAGCGGCGGCGATTCCAACCAACAGCAGCCAGGGCAATGCTTTGCGGATGGCCTTTTTCATACTGCCTCCTTCTCGAAGTACTCAGCACTGCTATATTGCACGACCCGACCGTTTACCAGTTCCAGAATGAAGTCGTAGCGTTCGGTAACCCCCGGATAGTAGCGGTGCGATATTGCTATAACGGTAGCGTCCAGATTCAACAAGGTCTGTTCAACCGAAGCACCAAGTTCTTCGTTGAGGCTGGCTGTTCCTTCGTCTACAAAAATGATATCCGCGCCTTTATACAGAGCCCGGGCGATGGAGATGCGTTGGCGCTGGCCACCGGAAAGGTCGCGGCCGTTCTCAGCCAGCTGACGGTCCAGACTAGCACTTCCCTCAGAGAGCAGTTCGTTAAGGCCGGCTTGCCGTGCTACTGCCAGCAATTCGCTATCCGGCGCGGACTGAAAAAGGCTGATATTGTTGCGCAGACTGTCCTCGAACAAAAACACGTCCTGATAAATGCAAGCCGACCGCTGATTGAACGAATGCTGGTCAATCTGAGTGTAGGACACACCGTCAAGCGAAAGTATTCCGGTATAGTTTTCCTCCATGCCGGCCAGCACCTTAAGCAGGGTGGATTTGCCGGCGCCGCTGGCACCACGAAGCAAATATTTACAGCCTTTCTCGATACGCAGATTCAGCTCGCGCAGTACCGTGCGTTCGTCATAACGCACACTCAGATCCTTCATTTCGATACAGGAGTCAAAGGTGCAGGGCACCAAAGCAGTACTTTTTTCCTTACCCGTAGCAAGCGGATCAGTTATTTTATGGTAAATTTTAATAGCTGCCTTCAAGTCATTAAACAAAGGAATAACATAGCCGATAGGCATGACGCAGCCGGCCGATAATTGCAGCAGCAGGGCCAGACTGGTTAACGAAAGGCCGCTAAAGCCCAGCCGCAATAAATATATCAACATGCCCACAAAAATAAGATTGGACAGAAAACCGCCAAGCCCGCGCTGCCCTTCAGTGTACACCGAAAAATATAACTTGCGACGCTCGATGCGGTCCATTGCCTGCAGACTGCGTTCCAGGAATTTGTCTTCCACCCGGTTCAGCTTAAGCACTTCCAGGCCGTTGAAGGTATTGGCAAACTGCACAGTCAACTCTTCGTTGCCGTCGGAGATGCTCTCCTTAAGCTTTACGGTACGGCGCTCAAATCTGGTGGTAATGAAATATAACACAAACGAAGCAGCAGCAGTAAGCAGGGCAAAGAGGGGATCCAGGAAGAAAATAATGGCAAGACCGAATATATAACGGCCGCCGGAATATATTACATTCAGCAGTTTAAGGAAGAAATCCTGTTCAAAGAGGTTTACGTCATTTACCAGATTGGAAATATACAGCTCGCGGGATTTGGCGTTGAACTGCGTACTGGACAGCCCAAGGATCTTGTCGAAGGCTTTCATGCGCACGTCCAGAATGGTGTCGCGCATGAAACCAATACGCATAAAACGGGAGACAATAAACAAGGCGATTCCGGCCACACCCACCAAGACAGCAAGCAGCAGGTTCTGCCAGAAGTAATCCATACTGGCCAGTTCCACCGCGCCGATCAGCCGCGAAAAAGCCCAGGCCGACATAAGGTCGGTAGCTACCGGCAGAAAACAGGCGGCCAGATAGCGCACGAATGCCGCAGGGCGTTTTAAGAGGAGTTCTTTCATATGCATCATCCTTTACACTGCCGCCGACGCTGTCTGCGTCCCGCACCGCGGGCACTTATTCCGGCCCCGAAGGCTCCGGAAAGGCAGATCTATACATTCGACAAGCATGACTAAACCAATGTCATATATTATACTATATAATACAAGGCAAACTTGCATTTGGCAAGGAAAAAACAAAATCAGCTGAAATAAAGTTGAGTAGCACTATTCCAGCCTAAGTATAAACAAGTATTGACAGTTTTCCGGCTGGCTGGCAGGATCAGTGCATGCAAAGCCGGCCGGAAACGATACGTTTATTTACCGCTATAGAGCTGAATGACGCAGCTCGCCAGCAGCTGGTGTGTGCCAGCCACTGGTTTGAAGCCAGAGTGGCCGCCGGTCGCTTCATGCCGCCTGAAAACCTGCACCTGACGCTTAATTTTCTGGGAGAAACAGCGGCGGACCGCATTTCGGACATACAGGCAGCCCTGGCCGCTGCGGCCAGCGGCTGCCAGCCGTTCAGTCTGGAACTGGGCGAACCAGGCTGCTTCCCGCGCGGGCATAACACACTGCTGTGGATGGGGCTGAAGCAGATGCCGCAAGAACTGGTCAAGCTGTATCATGCAAGCGAAAAAGCTTTGGCGGCCATTGGATTTCCGGCCGAAAAGCGACGCTACAGTCCGCATCTGACTTTTGCACGGTCGGTAAGCTTTAGCCGGCCCTTCTGGGAACTGAAAGCGGAGTACCTGCGCGAACTGGCGGCGGGCAAGGATCTACAAGCTCCGGAGAGGCAAACTTGGCCAGCGGCAGCAGTATGGCCGGTAGCCGAGCTGGTGCTGTTCCTGAGCAGCCGGCTTTGTGGCTGCCAGATATATACGCCGCTGTTCCGGGCGAAGTTGGGTGATATTGTTTGACAAGAAAGATTCACGGTACTAAAGTGTAGCGTGCGTGATGTAATACGCCACATAAGTCGTAGTACTGATCAATGTAATCTTAACTCAGGAGTGAACACATGAAAAAAGCTGCCTTCATACTGATACTACCATTTCTTTTTTTACTAAGCGCCTGTGAGGACGAAGTAAAAACCGGAACTGTCAAAATTCACCTTTATTCGGAAAATCTCAAGAACCATCTGGACGATGGTACATATCCGGATTTTGATATCATGGTAGAAACACTGGACATAGAGCTGTACAGTCTGGTGCAAATCGAAGGCTTGACCCCGGAATATTATATGGGTGACAAATATGGCCGGATTACAATTAGCAATGTGCCCGAAGGAACCTACACCGTGCATCCGCTGTTCATGAACGCGGCTAACGACATACAGGTTACAGTCTCAGAGCTGGGGCCGGCCCAGGAAACAATTCTGATGCCCAAAAATGGAACCTATGGTATCCTGGTCCATTCAAATTTTAAGACCAAAGAAATCCGCCGGGCACTCTCTATCGGAATCAGCAGAGCGGATCTGCTGGGAGACCGGGCAGAACCACCGGCCTACCGCATCTTACCGGCAGTATTTTATACAGATGGCTTGTTCACCTCCGCAGCGATAAGCGAGAGCGTTTCGGAAGCAACCACGCTGCTGGGCGGATCAAGTTTCGATTTTACCTATATATACAACACGAGTACCAATCATCAGGCGGTTGCCGACTACCTGAAAGCTAAATGGGAAAGTTATGCCAATATCGGCACGGTTACCCTACAGGAACTTGACTGGGACACCCTCCAAACCACAGCGTATATAGATAAAAACTATGAAGTAGTACGTTTTGGCTGGTACTCTGACAGCAATAATCCATATGCATTTCTGGAAGCTATCATCGACAGGACAGCATACAGCTCAGCCGAACTTGATCAAATGACGACAGAGCTTGAATCTGCTCTGACTGCAGGGGATTCGGAAGCGTTCCTGGATTATCTAGACAGGTTTCATACACTGATTCTGGATGAAGGTTTATTCATCCCAGTTTATGAGTATATTTTCTGATTCTGACACTACGGCCATAACTTGACGCAGCCCCCCGAATCCCGCTATTATGTTGCTGGATTCGGGGAATTAGCTCAGTTGGTAGAGCGACTGGTTCGCAATCAGTAGGTCGTCGGTTCGATTCCGATATTCTCCACATTACAAGCCGCCGCCAGGCGGCTTTTTTTATGGGGAGAATAACGGAATCGATCCGGAGCATGCGCCGAGCGCATAGCGAGGGAAAGCGCACAGGACGTGCGCGACAGCATGCGCAGGCGGCCCGGAAGCGCGCGACACGATGTCGGGCGATGGAGGGCGATTCCGATATTCTCCACATTACAAGCCGCCGCCAGGCGGCTTTTTTTATGGGGAGAATAACGGAATCGATCCGGAGCGTGCGCCGAGCGCTTTTTTTTAGTTCAATGACGGCGCTTGCAATTCCGGCGGAGGTGGCAGGTCTCCCGCCCCACTTCGCTCTCGCAGTAGGCTACGGAACAAGGCTGAGCGGGCTTCAAGGTCACTGAAAGTACCGGAATCAGCCAGGCGACCGCTATCGAGCAGCAGGATCTGGTCGGCCCGGCGCAGCAGGGCTTCGCGGTGGCTGACTACCAGATAGGTTTTGCCGTCGCCTTCGGCGCGCAGGCGGTCCCACAACTGTTGCTCGGTTTCCACGTCCAGTGCGCTGGAGATGTCATCCAGAACCATCAGGCTGGCGTCGCGGGCAAACATGCGGGCGGCGGCGGTACGCTGAACCTGACCGCCGGACAGGCGCACGCCACGCGGACCAATCGGGGTAGCCAGACCTTCGGGCATTTCTTTCAGGTCGGCCTCCAGACAGGCCCGGTTCAGGGCGGTTTGCAGGTCGCATGACTGCTCATTCATTCCAAGCAGAATGTTTTCCTGCAGTGTTTCGGAAAACAGGCGCGGAACCTGGGGGGTGTAGGCACAGCGCGGCGCCTGCCAGAAATCGTCACGCGATAAATCTGAGCCTTGGGGAACCTCACTTCTGTTCCAGTAAATGGATCCGCTATCGGTGGGCAGCAGTCCAATCAAGCATTTAACCAGAGTAGATTTGCCGCTGCCTATTGTGCCGGTAATTACGGTCAGACTGCCTCGGCACAGGCGGAAGGAAATATCACTGATAGCGAAGGGTTGGGCTGTATCCTGCGCAACAGTTTCTGGCCCGGCGGCAGCGGCAGTAGCAATGCCGGTATCAGGATCTTCCTGATCATGCTTGTGCCTGGTATAGCGGAACGCCAAGGCACAAACTTCCAGCTCGCGCAGTTCGCTGTCGGGCCGCCGGTCCAGATGCAGACTCAGCGACGGAACAGAGTGCAATGAAAGTTCGCGGTGACGTACCGGCGCTCCGGGTTTTTCCGGATGCATGAGAGCTTCCATGCGCTTGATGGCCACATTGTTGCGCTTGACTTCGGCCAGGAACATTCCGCCCCAACGGAAAATGCCTAAAACCGGCCACAGATAGGCGGTAAACAGCATAAAATCGCCGGTACTGAAAGTACCCCGGTACATGGCCGAGGCGCAGGCCAGCAGTATCAGGCCGGCGCCGAATTCCATCAGACCGGAATTAAGGCCGCGCAGCATGGTAAACAAAAATTCTGCCTTGATGGCATCCTTCAGTCTTCTGCCGTTGCGGCGCTCAAACTCGGCTATAAAATATTCCTCCGCCGCCGAAGTTTTTACGGTCTGGATACAGTTGAACATATCGGCGATCATGGTACTTACCTCGCCGGCAGAACGGCGGGCTTTCTCTTCAAGTGGTTCTATACGGCTGCGAAGCCGGTTAAGGAGCAGGAAAATCGCTGCAAGTGGGAAAAAAACCAGCAGGGTAATCGGCGCGCTGATACGCAGCATTATCCAGAAAGCGATCAGACCCGATGTACACAAACCAAGCATTTCGAACAGGAAGCTGATCATGCCCGGAATGGTCATGGTGTCGTGGCTGAGCGTATTCAGGCACTGCCCTTCGCTGATGGGCCGGCCTTTTTGGGTATCGTCCGGCAGGGGCAGCGCTCCGGGGCGTTTAAAAATCCGTTCCATTATGTTCAGACAGATCAGAGCCATACCGTGCCGTTGCAAGCGTATGTTCCAGTACATCCAGTTGCCCACTCCGGCCACACTGACCAGATACACAGCAACCAAAAGCAACAGTGCGAGCTGAATGCCGAAGGCATTTATTTCCAAGCCGTTTAGATGATTGATATAGCCGCGCATTATATAACCCGCCGACAGGCTGCTTACTACAATCTCCAGCTGGGTAGAAGCAAACAGGGCAGTAACAGCTCCGGGGAAAGAGCGAAGCAGTTTTCGATGATATGACAGTGTATTCATGCCAGTACCTCCGCCAGACCGGTTTTTAGTAGATGGTTAAAGCGGCTGCCGCTGTCGGCCAGCAAGGCGGCGCGACTGCCCTGTTCGATAATCCGGCCCTGATCCAGTATCAGCAGACGGTCCACATGCTGCACCGTATCCAGCCGGTGGGCGATTATTATGGCTGTGCGCCGGTGCAGCAGCCGCTGCACTGCCAGCTGCATCTTGCGTTCAGTTGCCAGATCCAGGCGTGAGGAAGCTTCATCCATGATGACCAGGGACGGATTGCGCAGGAAGATTCTGGCCAGCGACAGCAACTGAGCCTCGCCGGCCGACAGACCACTGGTGCCGGTAAGCCTGGAATCCAGCCCTTTGGGCTGGCGTTCCAGCCAGTCGCTCATGGAAACAGAATCAATCGCCTGCAAAACCGCCTGGTCACTTATATTTTTATTATACATTGTCAGATTATCGCGGATGCTTGCATTCAGCAGTTCTACTTCCTGGGTGACCATCGCGCACAGAGAGTTAAGGCAGTCGGGAGCCAGCTCCTGCGGCCGGAAGCGCTTACTGCCGTCATCCAGATAGATACTGCCGCTGCCCGGTTCGTACAAATGCATAATTAAGCGGGTTAAGGTAGTCTTGCCGCTGCCGGTACGACCAAGCAGGCCGAGCTGTTCGCCCGGCTGCAGCGTAAAGGAAATATCATGCAGAACCGTCTGGTCGTCATAAGCGAAACCAAGCTGCTCGCAGCTCAGGCCCAGCCCGGCCTCCGGCTGCAGGCGGGCGCTACCCTGGTGTAATACCGGCTTCTCGTCCAGCAACAGGGTTATGCGGTCGAAGGCTGCCTGGGCCGCCGCAATCCAGGTAAAACTGTGCTGCATTACTTCCAGCGGCAGCTGTAGCTTGCCTATGTACAGGAGCACCATGGCAAAACTGCTGACGGGCAATACATAGGAACGAAACCCGGCACTGAAAATATATGCCAGCAGGTACAGCAGAAAAAGAATCAGTCCGGGCAGCAGATTGGAGCCCATGTGGTAGGGCAGCAGGCGCAGGGAAGCTTTATAACGCTGACTGTAGCGCCGGTGCAGCCGGTTTATCATTACATCCACTGAACTGGAAGCCTGAATATCCTCGCGCCCCTGCAGCCATTCCTGCTGGTCGCCGGCCAAAAGGGCATGAACCTCGCGGACATAATGCATGTGCGGCACCCGTTTGGTATTGATGGCCGGGAACGCCCACAGTGTGGCTAAAGACAAAATAAAGGCAGCCAGACCGAGCATCCGGTTTTCGATTGCAAGCGCAATGACCACACCAGCAAACAGCGGCAGGATTGCCAGCAGCTCGGTGAAAAGTGACGAAAAAAAACGGCGGGTCTCGTTTACGTCATTGTCCAGGCGCTCCATCAGTTCGCCGGGTTTGTGGGTCTTGTGAAAGTTCATGTCCAGGCGCAGGCAGTGCCGGGCCAGGTCCTCGCGCAGCCGATTAGTGGTCCGCCAGGCAACCAGCTCGCCCAAATAGGTGCGCACCAAATTCAGCCCCTGCACCAGCAGCGAGATTCCGGCAAAACTAGCGGCAATGACCAGCAGCCGGGACAAAGGAGCTCCACTGCCTGCAGCATCCAGAAAGCGGCGCACCAACTGGGGAGTAACAAGCGTGGCCAGAGTTGCAGTCAGTGTAAGCAGGGTAAGAGCGGTCAGCAGCCAACGTTGATCGCGGGCATAGCGCAAGAAAAAGGCGCGTTTTGTCATGTTGTTCCTTGTATGTTCCTGAAAGACGAAAGTTCCCGAAGCTGCATAACAGCGGGAATGCCGGCCAGTTCTGTTCCGGCAACAGTGTGAGAAGAAACAAATTGGAGTGAAAAAGAACGGAATACGCGGAAAGGCGCTATATTACCATGTTTTGTGAAAAGGTCAAGTACTTTTTGCTCGAATGTTCTTTTTGTTTCAAAACCTTATTGAAACGCTGCTGAGAGCCTTACGCACAACTCCACCGCTGTGCGCCGGCCAGTACGGCCATTCACAGCTCCACCCGCAGTCCGCTTGCTGCCGAACGGACTGCGGCAAAGGCCAGGCGATGACTGAGCGCGGATTCCTGTGCGCTGCTGGCTGAAGGCGCTCCGTCGAGCAGGTCCAGAAAGGTATCGACAAGAGCCCGGTCGGCGGCGGCGTGTCCGACAAAATCGCTGCCCACGGGGTAGCGGCGTAGCCTGGATTCGCCATGCAGCTGTACTTCGATGCAAGTGCCGCTGCCGAAGCGGGCACGCAAACTGCCCAGGCTGCCGTCGATACGCAGAGTACGGCCTTCTCTGGCACTGTGGCCGTGCAAGCGGAATACCGCACCGGCACCGGACGGAAAATCTAGCAGGCATTCCACATGCTCGGCCTGGTCATTATCGCAGGCATACACACAGCGGCCATAAGGCCCATCGCGCAGGGCTTGTTCTACGCCGGCCGGCCTCAGGTCGCTGCTGATAGTGCTGGTGGGCCACTCTTTCCAGTAATAATATGTTGACAAGCCCGGTATCAGCCGACTTAAGCGCGGCGCGGCCAGCATCAAACCGGCCGCCAGGCCCACCAGGCCGCCCGCCCCGGACAGGGCCTGTTTTAGCGGCTGGCCGTACAGATAGGTCTTGCGTGCTTCATATATGCAGCTGTCCGCCAGCGAGCAGCCGTCAGTGCAGCGGGCCGGCGCGCCGGACGGCCTGTTTGCCGGCAAAAAAACCGAACGCCCACAGCGGCTAAAAATGCCGGTCGGCCTTTCACCCAGCAGCCAGCAGATCAGGTCCAGATCGTGGCTGCTTTTGGCCAGAACAAAGGGCGAAGAACGTTTACTGTTGCCCCAGTTGCCGCGCACATAGGAGTGGGCGTAGTGGTACCAGGCAACATTTTCGGCATGGTACAGGCTGCGGACTTCACCCAGTATGCCGGAATCTACCAGGCGCTTGACTTCCAGAAAAAAGGGACTGTAGCGCAGCACGTGGCAGACAGTCAGGCTGCCCCCGAGCGCTTCGGCCCGCCCGACAGCGGCCAACAAAGAGTCCAGGTCTTCCTCGGCGCAGACCATCGGTTTTTCCAGCAGCACATGCAAGCCGCGTTCGAGGGCCGGCAAGGCCGCCTGCAAATGGCTCTGGTCCGGGCTGGCAATAATCAGGGCATCCAGCTCCGGCTGCGCTTCCAGCAAGGCTGCGGCCGAAGCATGGCAGTCTGACTCTGCCAGCGAGAAATTACGCACTGCTGCCTGCCGATGGGCCGGGTCCGGATCGGCTACAGCGACCAGCCGAGCCCGGGGGCTATGACTGAGCAGACGTTTTGCATAGATGGTGCCGCGGTCGCCGGCACCTACAAGGCCGATACGCTGCGGTTTCATTCTGGAACCCTGCAGGCTACTGCAGCCTGGTTCCAGCTGAAGCCTGCCCGGGCCGCCCCCTGCTCCGACAGCCGTTGCATCTTTACACCTTCTCTCGATATTCCGCCAGTTCGCGCTGTATCTGGGCCTGCGGATATTTAAGAAATACTATCAGGCCGGCCAGTATGAACAGGGCACTCACCGGTCCGCTGATGATAACACCCAGAGGTCTGGCGGCATCCTTGCCGAAAAAGGCGAACAGGCTGGCGGTTATGGCCAGGGCTATACCATAGTTAATTTTCATAAACAAACCCTGAGTGCCGAAAAACATGGCCTCGCGGTTGCGGCCGGACTGGTAGCCATCCAGCTCGCTCAGGTCGCTGACCATGGCATTGGGAATTACCAGCAGTATGGCTACCGGGAAACCCATCAGGGCCAGCTGCCCGATAGCCAGCGTCGCGGCATGGGCACCGGCCAGCGGAATAAGGGCGGTAAGCGGCAACAGGGCGGCAAAGCTGGCCATACCCGCCACTATCAGCTGTTTGTTGTTGTAGCGGCGCGACAGCAGCGGCAGAAAAAAGAACACCGCAAAAGCCACCCCGAAAAGTGCTGCCATCAGTATGGTCTGAAATGAGGAATCACGTCCCAGCAGCACCACCGGATAATAGGCAATAATCGCCCGCACCATGTTAAATGAAAACCAGTACAGGATGATGCCTATCATGTAGGTAATAAAGCGGCGGTTGCGGATAGTAAGTTTTATTGACTCGAGCAGGCCGGTATCGGCCGGCGCACTGCGGGAATAGCGTTTCTCGTTTACCGGCAGGGCCGCTGCCAGCATGGAAACAGCGGCGGCAATACCGAGTACCACTACGGCAAGCTGAAAACTGCGGCCCGTGCTAAATCCGCCGTTTTGAAACAACTGCCAGAGCAGTGGAAAGCCTATCATGACCAGCACCGCACCCAGCAGACTGAAGACAGCCTGGGCTACTGTAAGATTGATGCGTTCGCCGATACTTCGGCTCAGTTCGGGTATCAGCGCCAGGTTCGGCGCCATATAATAGGTATACAGAAAAAAGAAAACACCCAGCATAAGGGCTACATACCAGGCATTAAGGCCGCTTACCGAGGCTGTCGGCGGAAAAAACAACAGCACCGCGCTGAGCGCAAAAGGCAGGGCACCTGAGAGCATAAAAAATTTCCGCCGCCCCAGCTTGTAGCGCGCATTGTCGCTCCACCAGGCAATAAAGGGATCAGCCAGTGAATCGACCACCCGGCCGAACAGGTTAATGATGCCGATAAGCGTAATGCCCAGAAACAGCGGCCGGTTGTTTACCAGCTCGCTCATGCCGCTTTCGGCTGGCGGTATCAGGAAGAATACCAGATACACCCCGTACAGGTTGTCCAGGATGGAAAACCCGAAATGCCCGTTTGCGTACACCAGACTCTTCCAGCGCGGAAAATGTTCCATGGCTCAGTTTCCTTGTTATGTATTTCCGCCGGCGGCCAGCACGAGCCTGCGAATGCGGACAGTATAGCACGGGGTGTGCCAGCAGGGATGAAAAATCTCCCGCGGGGGGTCAGGTACAGGTAGCGGCGGCGGCAGCCCGAGTCAGCCGCGAATTACTCCGCCCAGCCGGTCAGCCTGATTTTCCGGCCAGCGCTGGTAGTAGCGGTCGGCAAAACGGCCGTCGCCATGACGGCGGTTATACCCGGACATCAGGAACATTACAATCGAAGGCAGACCAACCGCCAGCAGGTACAGCGGGCCCAGCCAGTCGGACTGTACGCAATGGCCTTCCTCGTGCCTGATAATGCGCTGCCTGTCCTTGTAGCTGTCGCTGATGATAATATAATGCCCCAGTGAAATTGCGGAAAAGTCCACCGCAGCATCGAGGGTCACTATGCGCACCTGCGGGAAACGAGCCGAGCGCTGTACACAAAGCAACTGAGCGCATCGTTCGTAGCGCCAGGCCAGAAGCAGCCCAAGCAGATTTTGCGGCAGGGTCCACAGATAATGCAGGAAATGTTTCATATGCCTACTATAAGCTACCCGGCTGTATATTTTCTAGACTTGTCTGGTCGGACAAACTGTTTTGGCAACACTGCCGCAAGTCCTGGCTCCTTATCTGCCGGACTGTATACAAAAACAGCTTGACAGCCAAACAAATCAAGCTGAAAATACCCCTATCCAGAGTAATCCCCGCTTGTACACCTTTGCCCCACAACTTCGATCCTCCGGAAATACATAAAGTTACCCAGGGAATTGCAAACGCAGCTCCCTGATCCCGGGGTTGCTACATGAAAATGGCCGCACTTATCTCATGCCTGTATGCCGCACTCTTCCTCTATTTCGGCATAAATGGCCTGCGCCGCAATCCCGGGGCCAAGCTTAACCGGGTATTCCTGCTCTTGTGCGTAAACAACGCACTGATGGCCTTTTTTGCCATGCTGCAGCACGAAGCCCAGGATCTGGCCGGCTGCCTGTTCTGGAACCGTTTCTATCTTATAGCAACCTACATCAGCATAGGTCTCTTTATGCACTTTCATTTAGTGTATTGCGGTGAGAAATGCCGCTACCCGATTTTCAGGGTACTGGCCTATCTGCCAACGTTCATATACTCCGCCTATGTGCTGTCCGGGCGCTATTTTTTTGGCAGCTTCGAGCTTGGCCCCTTTGGCTGGTACGCCACCTCGATGCCGGAACCATGGATACAATACGCCAATATGGCGATTTTCGCTGTCTTCGCCACCTTGGAAATCCTTATACTTCTTTTGTATTGGCACCGCCAAACCCTGAAACGCCTACGCCGTCAGGCGTTGGTCTTACTAGCATCAATCTTCAGCTCATTCCTGTTCAGTGCTATCTATTATTCACTCATCCTTAAGCAATCGATCCATTTCCCCGGCCTTACCTTTGCCCCCCACATCATCTGGGTAGCCGGCATGTGGATCGCCTTATTGCGCTACGACTTCCTCGGCTTGAGTATTTCCTTTGCATCGCGCGCGGTAGCCTCCAATGTTCAGGAATTGATCTTGCTTGTCCGGCCGGACGGCAGCCTGCTGGAGACCAATGAGGCTTTTCACCGCCTGTCCGCCTACACGCGGGCCGATTGCCCAAAGCTGACCGTGCAGAACATACTCCATGGCAGACCTGTTGACCAGTTGCTGGCCGCGACTGGCGATACACGCCCCTGCCCTGAGCAGGGCCAGGCGGATTTGCTTACGGCCGCCGGGCTAAAGATTCCCCTGCAGCTGCAGCTTATTCCGCTGTTCAACCGTCTGGACGAGCTGGAAGGCAGCCTGTTCATCGCCCAGGACCAGCGTCCCTACCTGGAACTGACCGAACT
>Ga0180007_10005555_pt1 | contig 12679 bp, 11 predicted proteins | sample MM_PC_MetaG_FD_121122 | JGI IMG/M metagenome (GOLD analysis project Ga0180007, IMG submission 121122) | Groundwater microbial communities from the Aspo Hard Rock Laboratory (HRL) deep subsurface site, Sweden - MM_PC_MetaG | ecosystem: Environmental > Aquatic > Deep subsurface > Groundwater... | reverse complement strand
GGTCGCCGTGGTGATCCAGCCGGTGGTCACGTCGCCGGCGCCCGAACTGGGCCTGACCTGGGTCGGCCCGCTGCTTGTGTCTTCGGGCTGGGTCTGGGCGCTGATCTCGGCGCTGCTGCTGCACCTGGCCGTCGTCGTGGCCGGGCTCTTCCTGTGGATACGGAGTCGCCGGAGAAGATCGCAGAACGCCCCTGATGCGGCCGGCCCCCGCAGTTCCTCGGGAGAAAACCCCGGAAATCCCCCAGCCGGTCGCCGATTCTCAGGATCACGTTGACTTCGCCGGCGGGTTCCCCTTAGATGATGGCGGCGACGGACCGCGATATATTTAGAGGTTGTCATGTCTTCTTCAGCTGTGCGTGATGGAATCGTTCTCATGATCGGCCTGATCATCTCGGTCGGGGTGCATGAGTTCGGCCACGCCGTCGTCGCCCATTGGCTGGGCGATCCCACCCCCGAGAAACAGGGCCGCGTCACCCTCAACCCCATGGCCCACGCGGATCCGCTGGGCACGCTGATCATACCGGCGTTGATGATCTTCGTGATGCCCGGTGGCTTCCTGTTCGGCTGGGGAAAGCCCGTCATGACGCAGCCCCTGCTGTACCGGCGCCGCATCCGAGGCAAACGGATCACCATGGCCGCGGGGGACATCCTGGTCTCGGTCGCCGGCCCGGTGATGAACGTGCTCATGGCCTTCCTGATGACAGGGATCATCGCCGCCATGGTGCGCGCCTTCGACGTCCCGGTGTCCGACCCGATGGTCGCCGCGCTGGCGATGTACCTGATCCTGAACCTCGGCCTGGCGGTGTTCAACCTGCTGCCGATCCCGCCGCTGGACGGCAGCCACATCCTGATCAGCGCCCTGCACCCGCACGGGCGTGCCTTCACGGACTTCATGCAGCAGTACGGAATATGGATCCTGATCGCCGTGATGGCCACCGGGGCGCTGCGTTTCGTGTTCCAGCCCATCCTGGCCGTCGCCATGATGCTGATCCGGCTCGCCGTGGGGGTCTGACCGTGATGGATAGTTGGATCCAGCTCTCCTACGATCTCGACTGCCGCCTGTCGGACTGGTTCGCCGGTCCGCTGGACCTGCTGCTGCACCTGGTGCGCCGGCATGAACTGGACCTGCGCGAGCTGCCCCTGTCGACGCTGACCGAGAAATACCTCGAGGAGATCGAGAAGTACAAGCAGTACAACATCGACGTCGCCTCGGAGTTCCTGGTGCTGGCGGCGACGCTGGTCGAGTGGAAGTGCCGCTTCGTGCTGCCCGGGCCGGAGACGACCCAGTTGACCAACGAACAGACCGAGGTCCGCGACTTCTTCGCCCGCCTGATGGAGATTGAGCGGATGCGCGGCGCGGCCTCCTGGCTGTCCGAAAACCTGCTCATGGACCGCGTGATCTACCGGCGCGGTTATGTGGCGGAGGTCATCGACCCCGAGCCTGCGGTCCTGCGCAGGCAGGACCCGGACCAGTTGGCCGCCACCTGGGGCCTCCTCGAACTGAAGGCCCAGCGTTCGGCCTCCTTCCGCGGCGTGGACGAACGTTCGCTGCGGGCGCACACCGCGCAGGTCCTGCAGGTGCTCTATGACGAGCGCAGCATCGGCCTGAAACGCCTGCTGGCCCAGTACTTCGACCTCCGTCCGGCGCTGATTGTCGTGACGTTCCTGGCGCTTCTGGAACTGTGCCGTTCCTCCACCATCACCCTGGATCAGAACGCCTCCGACGGCGAGATCCTGATTACGCTGACTCCCGAATATGCTGACCCCGGATCCTTCCCGCATCTCGAACCTGCTTCGTGAGCTCGGCTGCCCCGACGCGGACCCGCACTGGGTCCAGGTCGTGGGAGCCCTGATCTTCACCTCCCCGGCGCCGCTGCCCTTCGCGCGGCTGTGCGAGCTTCTGCCCGAGGTCGAGCCTCCGGTGCTCGAGGCGGCGATCTCCGCGCTGTTTGCCATGCACGAGCTGCTGGGCATCCGTCTGCAGCGTCTCGGCGGCGGCTACGTGTTCACCTCGGCCCCGGAGCTGGTGGACTGGGTGCGCCGTCCCCTGGGCAGCCGCGGCGGCCGTCTGACGCAGGCCTCCCTCGAGACCCTCGCCGTGGTGGCCTACCGCCAGCCCGTGACGCTGCCCGAGATCAACGAGATCCGCGGCGTCGATGCCGAGACGAGCCTGAAGTACCTGCTGGACAAGAACCTGGTGACCATCGCGGGTCGCCGCCAGGAGCCCGGCCGGCCGCACCTGTATGCCACGACGCGCGAGTTCCTCACGGTGTTCGGGCTCAACGCCCTCTCGGAGCTGCCCGCCTTCGAGACCGTGGTGCCCCAGACGGTGTCACCCGATCCCGCGCTTCAACTCGAGGACCTGAAGCCCGCCGCCGGCGGTGACTTCTCCCTGGATTTTTCCTCGGTCAAGGCCTTCGAGGAGCAGGTTCATGAACTGTCCCGCCGCATGGGCGAAGCCCTCGGCCTTGAGGGCGGGGGCCCCGACCCTCAGGACGAGCCGCCGCCTGCGGTCCCCGAAGTGCCTGCGTCGCAGGTGTCCGAAGACACGCCGGCGCCGAACCCTGTCGAGCTGCCGCCGGCAGAACTGGAGAACCCGAATGAGTCAGAATGAACGGCTTCACAAGTATCTCGCGCGCTGTGGCGTGGCCTCCCGTCGCAAGTGCGAGGTGCTCATCGCGCAGGGACACGTCACCGTCAACGGAAAGATCCCGGGGGAACCGGGCACGACCATCGACCCGAACTACGACGTCGTGCTCGTCGACGGCAAGAAGGTGCTGCCCGAGGAGCTGGTGGTGATCGCCTTCCACAAGCCTCCGCAGGTGCTCTCTGCGGTGGAGGACGCCTCCGACCGCGATACGGTGATCAGCCTGGGTCCGGATCTTGGCGTGCGCCTGTACCCGGTGGGCAGGCTGGACTTCGCCAGCGAGGGCCTGCTGCTGCTGTCCAACGACGGGGATCTCACCCAGAAGGTGCTGCATCCACGCTACCAGGTGGAGCGGGAGTACGAGGTCAAGATCAAGGGCGAGTTCACCAACGAGATCCTCGACCGCCTGCGCAAGGGAGTCCAGCTCTCCGACGGCCCCACCAAGCCCGCCCATGTGACGATCCAGCACCGGCCCGAGATGCAGTCCAACGTGTGGCTGCGCTTTGTGATCACCGAGGGCCGCAACCGCATCATCCGCCGCATGTGCGAGGCCGTGGGGCTGTCCGTGCTGCGGCTGCGTCGCGTGCGCGTCGGCCAGGTCTCGCTGGGGGATCTCAAGCCCGGCAAGTTCCGCTATCTCAACGCCATCGAGAAGGACAGCCTGCTCCATCCCGTTCCTCCCGCCAAGCCCGGCAAGAAGAAGCCCGTCCGGCGGCCGGCGAGGAAATAGTCCGGTCCGACCTGTTCATGCTTTTTTCCGTCTTTTTCAGCTTGACTTTTGCCGCCCGGAAGTTCATTACATTCCTGCCCTCGGGGGATTTGCGCCCGTAGCTCAGTTGGATAGAGCGTCGGACTTCGAATCCGCAGGCCGGGTGTTCGAGTCACCCCGGGCGCGCAAGACCAGGGCCCATAGCTCAATCGGTAGAGCAGCGGACTCTTAATCCGGAGGTTGAAGGTTCGATTCCTTCTGGGCTCACAAATTAAGTGTTTATTGTTCCAGCGTTTTTGAAATTTCTCACATCGAAAGTTTTTCAGGAAAGGATGACTGAAATGAAAATTGCTATGATTCCCATGTTGCTGGCTGGTCTCGGACTCGTGGTGGTGGCCGGTTGCGGCGAGGGCAAGCCCTCCTGCGAGCTGCTCTACAAACGTCTCGACAAGTGCGACAAGATGCCCCTGAAGAAGGACGTCTTCATGGAGATGTGCAACAAGAAGAAGGACGATCACGCCGAAGAGATCGCCTGCTCGGCCAAGACCGGCTGCGACGACTTCAAGAAGTGCATGGAAGACGCCCGCAAGGCCGCCTCCTCCAAGCGCGCCCAGAAGCGCTTCGACGAAGCCATGGGCAAGAACGACCTCAAGGATGCCATGATGATCTGCGACATCCACAAGGACAACCTGTCCGAGGATCTCAAGAAGAAGTGCGGCGAGCTGGGCCCCAAGGCCTACGACGACTTCATGAAGAAGGCCACCGAGCTGCGCAAGACCGCCGACAAGGCGGACTACAGCCTGTGCTTTGAGTTGAAGGACCTGGGCAAGAAGCTCGGCGCCGACAAGGAAAAGGCCGCCGAGCTCGTGTGCAAGGAGATCGACCTGCAGGTCACGATGAAGAAGGCCACGACCGAGATCGACAAGCGCATCACCGAGAAACAGGATTCCATGCCGTTCTACTGCATGGAGAGCACCCTGAAGAAGTTCGACGAGGTCGGCACCGACTTCGCCAAGGAAAAGAAGAAAGAGCTGATCAACGCGTGCTTCATCAAGATGGGCAAGACCATCCTCGAGAAGCAGGTCCCCGAGATGAAGGGCTTCTGCCGCTACTCCGTCAAGGAGATCTACAAGGCGGTCAAGCAGTACGAACTGAAGGACGAGTCCATCGACGCCCTGATCACCCAGGCCGCCCCCCTGTGTGACAAGTAGTTTTCCCCGCTCCGAACTGTTCTGCCCCCCTCGACCGGAAAAATAAATCCTATTTCAGTAGTAGGGATTGACGGGACGTCTCATCGTGCCTACCCTGTAGGACGGAGGTAGTCACCATGAAATCCCCGAAAATCCTGATTGTTTATTATTCCATGTATGGACATATATACGAAATGGCCAAACAAGTGAAGGATGGCATCGAAGCCGCCGGCGGCACCGTCGTGCTCAAGCGGGTCGCCGAACTGGTCCCCGAGCAGTTCCTTGACCCTTATGCAAAGCAGGCCGCTGAAGGCCAGAAGGACATCGAGGTCGCCGATCCCCGCGCGGATCTGCAGGGCATCGACGGCGTGATTGTGGGGACGCCGACCCGCTTCGGCAACATGGCTTCACAGATGAAGAACTTCTGGGACCAGACCGGCGGCGACTGGATGAAGGGCACGCTGGTGGGCAAGCCAGGCGGCGTGTTCACCTCCACGGCGACCCAGCACGGCGGTCAGGAGTCGACCATCCTCGCCACCCACACCGTGCTTTTGCACCATGGGTGCGTGATCGTGGGTCTGCCCGGCGCCGTGGCCCCTGCCCTGGGCACCCTCGACGCCCTGCAGGGCGGCTCCCCGTACGGACCGGGCACCATCGCCGGTGGCCGGGGTGAGCGCCTCCCCTCGGAGATTGAAAAGACCATGGCCCGGGACTTTGGGGCGCACTTCTCAAAAATTGCCTCCCGGCTGCAATCCTGAAACCGCCCGGTTACCCGAAAAAAAAGAGAAATCCTGCAACCCTTTCGAAAAAGCACCGATACTGATACGGTGAAAGATCGATTTTGACCTTTTCTTTCAGCCGGGAAAAGTTACAATTCCCGCGCTTTCCCGAATGGAGGTTTGTGATGGCAGATGGATTGAACAAAGTGATTCTGATCGGCAATCTCGGCAAGGATCCGGTGTACCGTGTGACGTCCAACAACCGCGCCGTGGCCGAGTTTTCCCTGGCGACGTCCGAGAGCTGGAAGGGCGATGACGGCAACCGCGCGTCCCACACCGAGTGGCACAAGATCGTGGTCTGGGGACCGGCGGCCAACGCGGTGCGCGACAGCCTGAAGAAGGGCTCCAAGGTGTACGTCGAAGGCAGCCTGCGCACCCGCAAGTGGACCGACAAGGAGGGCAAGGATCGCTATACCACCGAGATCCAGTCCTCCCGCGTGCTGTTCCTCAGCGGTCGCAGCTCCGAGGGTGGCGGCGGCTACGACGGCCCCGAGACCGACATCGGCGGCTCCGACAACTATGGCGGCGGCGGCGGTGCGGCCGCCGCCGATGACGACATCCCGTTCTAGAGCATCCTTGCAGGATTTCAACCGCGGAACCCGCGGAATCCTGGAGAGTTGATCAGTTTATTTGATGGTCATCCTGGTTTTCTCCCAGTCGATTTCGATTTCGATTTCGATTTGGAGATGGGGATGGGGAATTGTGAAAGGAAATTGACTGCTTACTTGTAATTGGTCAGAATCCTAGTGGTCCATGATTTTGTTGATGAAATCGGAAAGCAGCGTGCTGCCCAGGGGGATGCTCTCGCGGGCCACGGCCTGCTCGAGCATGGACAGCATCTCGGTGCTCGACGGACGGTCGTGGACCGCCGGCAGCAGGCCCTCCTGCACGATGAAGAGGAGGCTCTTGGGGATGTCCGGGCGGGCGCGGCTGAGGTTGAAGTCCGGGTTCTCGGTGTCCTGCAGCAGGGGGTTGAACAGGGCCATCAGTTCGTAGAAGCACACCAGCAGTGAGTACACGTCGGAGCGGCTCTCGCCGAGGCCTCCGTCCCGCAGCTCGGGTGGCATGTAACCCTTCTTGCCGAGGACGCGCTTGAACGGGATCAGGCGCTCGCCGGCGTGGGAGATGCCGAAGTCGGTCAACTTCACCTCGCCGGAGCGTGACAACAGGATGTTCGATGGGGAGAGGTCCCGGTGCACAATGCCGGTGACGTGCTTCTCCGGGATCAGGACGTGATGCGCATAGTGAAGGGCCTGCAGCAGCTCGTACAGGATGAACAGGCCCACGGGCAGGGGCATGGAGAAGCGCTTCTTGATCAGCGTCTTGATCAGCACGCGCAGGTCCATGCCCTCGACCCACTCGAGCACGATGTAGAAGCGTCCGCGGTCGGTGAACAGGTCGACCACGCGCACGATGTTGGAGTGGTGCAGTTTCGCGTGCAGGTGCGCCTCGGTGAAGAACAACTCCACCAGGGGCTTCTTCTCTGACAGGTGCGGCAGCAGCTCCTTGATGGCCACAGGCAGCTCCATCCGCAGGGCGCTTTGCTTGGTTCCCTTGTACACGGCCCCCATGCCGCCGACGGCGAGCAGTCGCGTCAGAACATACTGGCCGTCGGCCAGCACCGTCCCGGGAGGATAGGGTTCGTAGGAATTCGTCATCCCGCAGATATTAGCGGAATTGCTGGATCTGATACAAGGAAGTTGTGATGACCGGCGCATTGACCGAAGACGGGTATTCTTCGACCTGAACGAAGGCAGGAGCCTGCTCAAAAGCAAGGAAAAACACCATTTCCTGAACTTCGGACTTGGAATTGGCCGCAAAAATAATCCGGGTCTTTCCTTTAAGAAATCCGCCGGAGAGATCTCTCCACCCCAGTCCGTGGAAGTGCATCGGGCAATGCATCTGGTCGCCCTTGATGCGGCAGGTGCCGGGTTTGCCCAACTGGACCATGCCGATACGGGCGTTGTCAGAGGTGGTGCCGGTGGCGCTCTGTGAACGGCCGAGGATCAGTTTCGGCTGGGCAGGCAGCGTGAGCTCCAGCGCCTGGCGTGCGTTGGAGGCGGGCTTGAGGCTGATGCGCAGCATGTAGCGGTACGTCAAAAGACCGCTGTCCTGGGGTACGATGCCCACCGAGCGCAGGTAGTTCGATGCGGCCGGGTAGGTGACGGTCTTGGGTGTGAGCGTCAGGCGCATGGGGCCGTCCTGGGGCAGGCCATCGGCTGCGGGGGGGGCGGACTCGGAGAGCGGCTGCACGGGGACGCCGGCGCCGGCTGCGGCCGGGAAGGCCACTGCGGTGATCTTTCCCTGGGCGACCTGATTGTGGCCGATCTGACGGACAGGGACGGAGAAGCCCATCCACAGGATCAGTTGGCCGCTGCCGGGCTTGGTCGCCGACGATTGGGCCACAAAGCGCGTGGTCTGGATCATGCCGGTCAGGTCATACCAGCGGGTGCCGTCGACCCGGATCGGGCACCCCTTGGCACCGCGCTTCTGGCACTGGCCAAGGTCGCCGAGGAACGACCGGAACTCCTTGGGTGCGTCGGTCCAGGAGTACACGTAGGTCATCGCGGGGGCGACGGGCAGGGCCAGTTTCAGCGACTTGGCGGTGTTCAGGTCGACGCCCTTCACCTGGATGCGGACCCAGTGGTACGAGCGCAGCGACGCATCGTTGGTCAGTTTGGTCAGACGATCCTGAGTCCACACCTCGGGCAGCGTGCGGGACAGGCTGGTGGTGTTGAGCACGGTGTAGCCCTTCCACTGGGCCGGGGTCTCGGGGGCGGGCAACTGGGTGGCCGACACCGGCGGCTTCGATGTTGGGTTTGTCGGATGCGGCTCCACGACGGGCTCGGGCTCGGGGGTCCCCGACTTGGCCTCGGGCTCCACGGGCGCGGGACCGTCCATCGGATCCGGCGGCAGCACGGGCACGCTGGCGGTGGTGGGCACGTACGACGTCACAGTGATGTTGTCCAGGCCGAGCTTGGCAAAACCCATATTGGCGTAAGGTAAATAATATACGGAGGCGGCGGAGGAATAGGCCAGCCACAGGACGGTCCTGGCTTTCCCGGCGGACCGGGCGCGCGACACCAGCAGCACGTGCTTCTGGCTGACCACCGGCAGCACGTCGACCGCACCGGCATTGGCCAGGCCGGCACCCTTGCAGTCGTGCATCTCGGCCTCGGCGTTCCATACACAGGCCTTGAAGGAGGAGAAGGCCACCGCGTCGCGGGAGCCCTTCAGGTCGCTGTCGGCCTTGAGCATGGCCAGGTCGGGGATGTTCTTGAACAGGAAGACGGTCTCGGAGGTCTTCGTTGCTCCGGTGCCGCCGGTGATCTCGATGCGCAGGATCTGCGGATAGGCCAGCACGCGGGTGCCGTAGCCGGGGAGCTCCATCTCGATGATTTTAGAAAGATTGCCCTTCTCGACCTTCTTGGCCTCCGGGATCTCCAAAGGCTTCCAGGACTTGTCGTTTGCGTGCACGGGCGCAGCGAACCAGACGGACATCAGGAGTACGGTCAACAATATTTTCATGGTTTTCCTCGCTCAATCGTTTCGTTTCGAGGGCGGTCCGGGTTCCGAAATCCGCCCGGGTCCTGGAACCAGACCACTTACGGACGGTTCCGTCACGGAAAAATTCCACGGGCCGGCCACCCACAGGATAGTAGTTTTTCCGGGAAGTGCAACAGCTTGCCGGAAACTGCGGCCCTCATTCACCCAGCGCCGGGGGCTTCTCCTTGGGGGGCACGTACTCATGCTTGATAGCCCGAGCCGGGTTCGTGGCGACGGGCTTTCCCAGATCCCGGTGACGTTCGTCAGCCCAGGGGATTTCACGCTGGGGGGCGAAACGTGCGGCGTCATACATGAAACGGCCCCACAGCGGCGAGGTCGTGACGAAGGCCGCGTCGCGGTCGCCCAGGGGTCGTTCGTACTTCTCGTCGCCCAGCCAGGTCAGCGTGGCCCAGCGTGAGGTATAGCCCGAGAACCACGTGTCCATGGTGTTCGATGCGGTGCCGGTCTTGCCAGCAGCCGGGAAGCCGATGTCACGCACCGTCTCGTTGTGGCCGTCGGTGACGACCTTGCGCAGCAGGATCGATGTCTGATAGGCCGCTCGGGCGGGGATCACCTGCCGCTCCCGGCGGCCGAGGAGGCCGATCATGCGGTCGATGCGCTCCCCGGCGGTCAGCAACGGGTCCGAGGGAATGGTGGCGTCCTCAAGGATGTTTCCGGCGGCGTCGCGTATGCGGCGGATCATGACGGGCTTGATCTCCCGGCCGTTGCGCGCGAACACCGCGAAGGCTGCGTTGAGCTCGTCCATGCGTGTGCAGGATGATCCCAGCGCCAGACCCTTGTCGGGGATCACCGGCGTGGTGAAGCCGAAGCGGCGGACCCAGGCAGCCACCTTGCGGGCGCCCATGGCCTGGAAGATGGTGACCGACGGGGTGTTGCGCGACCACACCAGGGCGTGCTCGAGGGTCACCTTGTAGTTGGCGACCTTCGCCTGCAGCTCCGGGGACATCGTCTCGCCATAGTTGAAGTTGGTGATGCGCCACTTCTGGCCAGTGGCCGGATCGACGATGGCGTAGGGGATGTCGGTGAGCGGCCGGTCGAAGGTCCAGCCCTCGGCCAGCGCCAGGCTGTAGTAGAACGGCTTGTAGGTCGAGCCGGGCTGCCGGCAGGCCTGAACGGCGCGGTTGAACTTGGTGAGGTCGAAGTCGGTTCCTCCGATCATGGCGATGACGTAGCCGGAGCGATGGTCCATGACGTGGAGGGCGCTCTGCACCCGGGGGATCTGCTCGAGCCGGTACCGGCCGGGCGCACCGGTCATGGGACGGACCCAGACCACGTCCCCGGCTGCCAGCGCCTCGGTGACCGAACCGATGGTCTTGTCCGTGACGCCTTCGGTTGGATGGGCCGGATAGGCCCAGATCATGTCGTCCAGGAGGATGGTGCCGGCCGGGTGGCCCCCCACGACGACCGTGGCCTTTTCGCGCGTGACCTGCGTCACCAGCGCGAGGTAGTCGCGGTCCGGTACCAGCGGAATATCCTTGTAATAGGCGATGGCCTTCTCAAGGAACTCGTTGCGTTCGGGTTCGGTCTTCAGGCGGGCCTCAGCGCCGCGCCAGCCCTGGCGATGGTCCTGCCAGCGTGTCAGTTCCTCGACGTTCTTGCGTGCCATGATCTGCACGAAGGGCCGCACCGTGGTCTCCACCTGATAGCCTCCGCGGGCGAAGGCGTCGGCGCCCACGCGCTGCAGCAGGAGCTGGCGCACGGTCTCGGTGAAGTACGGGGTGCGGGCGTTGAAGTAGTCCTTGCGCTGGGCCAGCTCCACGGGAGCCGCCTGCGCGAGATCGAGTTCGGAGCCGGAGATGAAGCCGTTGCGGTGCATCGCCTGGAGCACCTGCTCGCGCCTGAACAGCGCCAGACCAGGGTTCACCGAAGGGCTGTATCGGGAGGGCGCCTGGGCCATGCCCGCCAGCAGCGCCGCCTCGGCCAGGGTTAACTGGTCGAGGTTCTTGTCGAAATAGTTTCGGGCGGCGGCCTTGACGCCATAGGCGTTTTTCCCGAGGAATATCAGGTTCAGGTACAGTTCAAGGATCTGCTCCTTGCCCATGGAACGCTCCAGGCGCAGGGCCCAGATGACCTCCCGGAACTTGCGGTCGAAGGTGCGCTCCTCGCCCAGGAAGTACTTGGCGACCTGCTGGGTGATGGTGCTTCCGCCCTGTCGGATCGAGCCCGAGCGAAGGTTCGTCCAGGTGGCGCGGGCAAGGCCGATCAGGTCCAGCGCCCCATGCGTGAAGAAGCGTGCGTCCTCGATGGAGATGAAGGCATTTCGCACCAGTGGCGGGATCTCGTCGAAGGGGGTCCATTCCCGGCGCTGGCCGGCGATCTCGGCGAGCAGCGTCCCGTCGGCCGCGGCGATCGACGTCGAGGTGGACACCGAGCTCTTCATGTTTCCGAAGTCGGGCTTCACCGGCACCTGGCGGGCATACGTGCCGAAGATCAGGATCCCTGCGAACGTGAAACAGACGCCAACGACCAGGAACATGAAGGCGTGCCACATCACCAGATGGGTGAAGAGGCTGCGGTTCTTCTGGTTGAGGATGACGACCCGCATGGTGTTTGACGATGTCCGGGGGCTAGGCGTCCGTCGGCGGATCGCCCGTGAGCAGCAGCGGCAGATCGCTGGACTGCCGGATGCGGCTCTCGATGGTGGCCATCAGTTCGGGGTTGTCGATGAGCATCTGCCGGGCGTTGTCACGTCCCTGTCCGAGACGCTCGCCGGCATATGAGTACCAGGAGCCGCTCTTCTCGACGATGCCGGCCTTGTCGGCCAGATCGAGCACATCGCCCTCGAGGGAGATGCCGTGTCCGTACAGGATGTCGAACTCCGCCTCGCGGAAGGGCGGCGCGATCTTGTTCTTGACGACCTTCACGCGGGTGCGGCTGCCGATGACGGTATCGCCCGACTTGAGGGTGCCGATCTTGCGGATGTCCAGGCGGATCGAGGAGTAGAACTTCAGCGCATTGCCGCCGGTGGTCGTCTCGGGATTGCCGAACATCACGCCGATCTTCATGCGCAGTTGGTTGATGAACACGACCACGCAGTTGGACTTGGAGATGCTGCTGGTGAGCTTGCGCAGCGCATGGCTCATCAGGCGGGCCTGGAGCCCGACGTGGCTGTCGCCCATCTCGCCCTCGATCTCGGCCCGCGGGGTGAGCGCGGCCACGGAATCGACGATGACCACGGCGACCTCGCCGGTCTTGACCAGCGTGTCGCATATCTCGAGGGCCTGTTCACCGCAGTCTGGCTGGGAGACGAGCAGGTTCTCGATGTCCACGCCCAGCTTCTTGGCGTAGGTGATGTCCAGCGCGTGCTCGGCGTCGATGAAGACCGCCACGCCGCCCTGCTTCTGGGTCGCCGCGACGATGTGCAGCGCCAGCGTGGTCTTTCCGGAGCTCTCGGGTCCGAAGATCTCGATCACGCGGCCCTTGGGAAGGCCGCCCACGCCCAGCGCGATGTCCAGCGACAGGGAGCCCGTGGACACCACGGAGAGCTCCCTCATGTGGGAGTCGTGATCGCCCAGGCGCATGATCGCGCCCTTGCCGAACTGGCGCTCGATGGTGCCCAGCGCTGTTTTCAATGCCTTCTGTTGTACTTCTTCCTCGGGACGTTTTGCTTTGGCCATCATTCTTCTCCACTTTCGGGGGTTGTTTTTCGTTCTTCAGGCTGCCGGGCGCGGTCCTGCGGGGGGCGCTGGCCGTCGCCGGGGCGTGGTTCAGACTTGTTCTGCCCGTCACGTGGCTGCTCGCGCTGGGGATCCCTGGGGGGCCTGGGCTCGCGCGGCGGACGATTGTC
>Ga0180007_10005553_pt1 | contig 12681 bp, 11 predicted proteins | sample MM_PC_MetaG_FD_121122 | JGI IMG/M metagenome (GOLD analysis project Ga0180007, IMG submission 121122) | Groundwater microbial communities from the Aspo Hard Rock Laboratory (HRL) deep subsurface site, Sweden - MM_PC_MetaG | ecosystem: Environmental > Aquatic > Deep subsurface > Groundwater... | reverse complement strand
TGTTTTATATTTTAATGTTAATAGAAGGTGAGGTGGTATAAAAATGGATTCAATCCAAGAATTGTTGGTTGACTGGCACCATTGGTTAGGCTGGTTAATTAGTGCATCAGCAATATTTATTATATTTTGGATATTAATAACGAATTATACAATAAATATTTTCGTATCATTTATAATATTGTTAGTTATAATAGTTATAGTTGATGTTATAAAACATCAAATAAATTTACAATGAGGTGAATAGAAAATGAAAAAAATAAGTTTATTAATATTATTAGTTTTATGCAGTAGTATTGTGTTTGCAGGTGTCGGTAAACAACAATTAGGCATAGTTGTAGAAGAATATACCCAAGCAGATATTAATTACTTTTGTAGTGGTAGTAGTAAGTTTTGGGAAGTTAAATCTATTCAAGTTTCGTCTCCAGCTATAAACAATTTACCGTATAATAGCATATTTTGTGATTTGAAAACTACTCCAGTGTTTGGTATTGGAAAATATAATTATGTTTACATTAAAAATGTTGGTGTTATAAGTAATCCAACAGGAACAATAAGTTATAGTGGGGGTGGGTTGAATGTAGACGGTGCTACTAATAAATGTATGAAGAGTTTATACGATAATGTTTGTGCAGTACAAAAAACGTCAACAAGCGAGATGGTGAGATTACAAACTAGCAGTTCAACAGCAAGTTCGACATTTGGCGGTGTTATATTTGAAACTCCTTCTACAACATCAACATTAGTTTATGCCATTCCTTTAGACGAAGAAACTGTATTAAACAAGGTAATAAACGAGTTGAATGCGTTACAAGGCAGATTGCAAGAACAAATAAACATGATAAATTCTTTAGAGTTACAAGTATCACAATATGATGACATTATTAATGGTTTGAATGTTAAATTGTCTGATAAGCAGACAATAATAGATGGCTTAAATGTAGATTTGGCTACCAAACAATCAATAATAGATGGCTTAAATCTAAAATTAACAGAAAAGGTTCAGACTATCAATAGTTTAAACATACAATTAAATGAGAAAGTAACTATGATAGCTAGTTTAAACGCTAAGATAGACGAATTAGGTATTGCTATTAACGATTTAGAGTGGACGTTACAACAGAAAATAGATTTGATTAATAAATTGGATTTGGAAGTATCTAGGCAAGGTGATTTGTTGAAAGAGTTAGATTTAACAAGACAACAACAAGCAGATGCTATAGTAGCATTACAGAGTGAAGTTGATAATCAAGCAGTATTGATTAATAAGTTAGAATTAGATAAACAAGAGATGGCAGATTTAATAGACAAAATGGACTTAGAGATTCAAAAACAAAAAGATATGATTGATAAATTGGATTTAAATATTCAAGATAAATTAGCATTGATTGCAACATTAGAGTTAAATAATCAACAACAGCAATGGTATATTGATAATCTTGAACTAAAATCGTATGAATTAGGTGAGTTGATAAATGATTATGAGTGGACAATACAACAACAAAAAGATTATATTACAACTTTAGAAGTTTCGTCAAAGGAATTGGCAGACACTATTAATCAATTAGAGTTAACAGTACAAGATAAAATTGATATTATCAATGGTTTGAATTTAGAGATAGATGACCAAGAGATTTTGATAAACAATCTAAACGTAAATTTAGATGAAAAAATCAAAATAATAAACGGGTTAGAAATAGAAAATGATGTGCAGAAAGCATTAGTACAACAGATGAAAGATAGTTTTGCTAAACAAGCAGACAAAATCAACGCTCTGGAACAAACAATTGACAAAGATGCTGAGTATATTAAAGGTTTAGAGTTGAGTTTGTATAATGAAGGACAGCTTGTTGCAAAATTAAAATTAAAAGAACAAGAAACAGCAAAGTTAATTACCAAGTTAACTAATGAAGTTGATGAACAAATAGTTATTATTGCTGGAATGCAAGCAACTATTGATACACAAGCGGAAATAATATCTAATATGGGGTTGAATGTAGATGACCAACTAGAATTAGTTGCTGGGTTGAAAATGACTATTGAAGAAGAAGCACAAACAATAAAAAAATTAAAGTTAGTAGTTAGTGATGATGCAATTCTTATTAAAGGATTAAGAGATAGTGTCGAAGAAGAAGGACAATTATTAGCTGAAATGAAGTTAACAAATGAAAGACAGGCACAAACCATATTAGAATTAAGACTAAGTAATGAAGAGATGGCTAGATTAATTGAAGTGATGAAAAAAACCAATAAAGAGCAAGCAGATTTGTTAAATGAGTTGAAATTGAGTATAGGTAACGAAGCACAAATAATAGCAGAATTAAAAGCAACATTAGCAGACAAAGCAGTGATAATTGATAATTTGAACAGAGATTTGAGCGATAAGTTAAAAGAGATAGAGTTAATGAATTTATCGATAGCAGAGAAAGACGAATTAATAAAAAGTTTAAGTTCACCAGAAGGAGTAAAAAGTCCTAATTTATTTTTGATTATAGGTGGAATTTTAGGTGCAATTTTGTTAATCTACATAATTTATTATGTGGTTAAGAAGAGACGATAAAAATGCCAATAGAGATAAAAGGAAATCATTTAAGAGTTAGAGTTAGAGAACCGATATCTAATGCTATATATAGAACAGATGATATTGGTTCTCCACACCATACTAAGAGAATAACAATGTATAATCCATATACTAAACGATGGGCAACACAGTCCATGATTTTTCCGATTACGGATGTAAAATCAAGAAGATATGAGACAATGCAAAATTTAACTAAATTAGGTGTTAAGGAAGAAGCATTAAGATTGGTTAGATAAAATGTATCAACAAAGTGGAGGAGGAAAAGTATTTTTAGTGTTTGTTATATTAATTATATTATTGGTAATATTTTTTGTTGTATTCGGAAATAGGATAAGTTTTACCAAAGGTTTACACCAAAAGTTGTTAGGCGATAAAAACATATTCAGCATAGAGCCGAAAAAAGAGCAGTATCGTGAAGTAATAATACCGCCTGATAATGTTAAAAGCTGGTGCCAGATTCAAGAATTAATGGTAGGAGATAGCAGAGAAGACCCAATTAGAGATAGAGTTGTAGGTTGGGACAGTTTAGACAACTGTTGTATTCGAGAGATAAGCGGTTTTAATTGTGCATTACAATATGAAAATGTTATACGTTATTGTTACACTGGAAACATAGGAAGTCAAATAACGTACATTATGATTGACGGTTATTTTGGTGATGTTAGTTTATATAAGTCTTATATTGAAGATTTAGATAAGTTTGAGATAGAAAACAAGCGCTGTAATATTGAGATATATCCTAATGCTTTAATAAAAAACATATGAGGTGAAAAATGAATGATGAATTTGGACAGCATCTGACAATAGATGCTTCAGAATGCAATGTTAGAAAGTTAGGAAGTATAAGTTTAGTGTATGATATATTACGAGAGTTGCCTAAGATGATAGGAATGACGATAATGACGCTTCCTTATGTAGGTAAATGGAAAGATGTGTGGGCAGAAAGTGAAGGAATTAGCGGTTTTGTAATGATAGCAGAAAGTCACATTTCTATACACACTTTTCCTGAACAGAAATATGTTTTCATTGATGTTTTTTCGTGCAAGAAGTTTAATACTGAAAAAGCTAAAGAGTATCTTATCGAAATGTTCAATGCTAAAAAAATCATATTTAAAGTAATAAAAAGAGGATTAGATTTTCCTAGAAATAGGGAGTTAGAAAATAATATTTTTTGTCCTGCCAATGCAGGCAGGTTGAGTAGGTTAAAAACACATGGAGGTGTGAACTAAAATGAAAAAGAAAATAATGAGCCTGCCAATTGTTATGTTTTTATTGATAGCTTTGGCAGGGTTAGTGTATGCAACGTGCATCTTTAATGCACCAGCAAGTTCGGGAACAGTAAGTGGAACATATGTATTTAATGTGACATCGGTATTGACAGATTTAAGAAACTGTTCAGTGACTGGTAGTAGTACTCTGTCTGGTGGTACAATGACAGCATTGATGTTGTATAACACGTCTGGTGGAGATGCAAATATAACAAACGCATCGAAAGTGACTAATAGTTTAAGAGATGCTAGTGATTGGGCATTTAGTGCAACTTGTTCTAACAGTAGTGCTGATACTGAGACATGTTCAGCAACAAGTGTTGTAGTAGATAATGATGCACCAGTAGTAAGTGGTTGTACAGTTGAAGGAGTAGCAGCAACAAACCGTTCAATAACAGAAAGTAGTTTTCCGTTTGTGTGCACCGTGTATAATGCTACTGCATGTAATGCATATTGGAAAACAACAACAGCACACGCTTTTGCTAGTACAGTACAAAGTGGTGTAGACTATAAGTTGAGTGCGATAACATTCACTAGCAGTTATGCAGCAGCAGGAACAACAGCTACAGCAAACTTAAAACAGGCTGGCGATGCGTATGATACGTTGTATATGGATTGCAGTGATGGAGCAGATACTACAACTGGAACAACATATAAAATATACGCAGAAGGCATTTCAAGCGACCAGCGAGAAGATAGAGAAAGCATAATCGGCGATGGAACGAAATTTATAGCAAAGATTTCGAGTTTATTCAACAACAAGAGAATGTTAATCTTAGTCATGGGAGGAGTTGCAGTATTTTTATTATTAATACTAGCTCTGGTTGTGAGAAAAAAGAAATAATCTCATGGAGGTGGGATAAATGAAAGATTTTGGAGTAGGACCAATAATAGCTTTTGTTGCTATTGCACTAGCTATTATAGTTGGTATAATTGAAGCGACAGGCATAATGGACATTACTGAATATGGTGCTACAGTTGCTACAATATTAGTGATTGCAGGCGTTTTAATCGGGCTAATAAACATTACGTCAGCAGAATCGACATCATTTATGATAGCAGCACTAGTGATAGCAGGTGGAACAGCTGTATTGACTTTTTTACCGTACGTAGGAGAAGGAATACAAATAGTGTTTGGTAGAGTTGCTACGTTGGTTATACCAGCTGCAATAGTTGTAGCTATAGTTACAGCATATACTAAAATGAAATAAGTTTTTTTTATTTTTTTTATTATTTTTGTTAATAATATCATATTCATAAAGTTCACTTAAAAAAATATTGTAGGAGAATGAAAAAAACAATATTATTGTGTGTAGTAGGGTATTTATTAGTTATTACGGTTTCTGCTGAACAGCAAGTAAAATCTATAAAGTTTTTTGGTGGATATATTTCAACTACTCAAGCGTTAAAAGTATATAATAAAACTTTAGAAATAAATCCATTAGATGGATTAAGTAAAATTATTTATGCAAAAGCAGTTATAAGAGTAGATATACCAAACACAAATACTAGAGTTTATGCACATGTAAACGGAAATTTTTGTACTCCAGAGTATTATAATGTACCAGTATTTAATAGTTATTTGATGAATTTTGATTGTACAAATCTGATTACAGTAATAGGAAATTATACTGTTGGTATGATGACAAATAAAGAAGTAGATAATCTATATGGAGAATGGGAAATAACTTATTTAAACAACCCGAAAGGTTCTTTTGATTTTTTTGGAACTGAATATTGGTTTGGAGAAAATGGAACTATCTTTCTTCAACTAAAAGATGATAATTCTCTACCAGTTAATACTGGTTCTTGCGATGCAACAATTTATTATCCAGACAAGACAAAATGGATTGACAATTTTCCTATGAGTTATCTAAATAATAGTCAGGGATTATACTATTTAGATTTTAGTGTTCCATTAATATCTGGTAATTATATGGTTGAGGCTAATTGTGCTTATGATAGTTTATTTATTAAAGATAATCCAATAAATATTTCGTATGATGGAACAAAAGTTGGAAATCCCAATTTAGATGCAATAAGTGCAACTGATTGCATATTCTATGAAACCGCAGCAACAACTTATCAAAGTGTTTTTTTTAACATATCAAGCATAAACAAGAACAACATAACTATGCTAAAACCAATATGGGTTGGGATTACGGCAAAAACTTCACAATTTGAGATATATAATTATAATACTTCATTATGGAAAACATTAATATCAAATATCCCATCATCAAATAATATTATTTGTCCTGCAAGATAATAGATTTAATAAAAAATATTTTTACATAAGGAGGAAAAACAAATGCAAACTAAACATTTTATTATGACATTATTTTTAATAATTATTGTAGCAATTGGTTTTTTTATTTTTAAAGATAAATTAGGATTAAGTGTAGTTGGTGCATTCTATAAATGTCCTGACGGCAATACTTGTAGTATTACACCTTCATTAGTTTGCGATATACCTAGTGAAGATTCTAAAGTTATTTTAAGAACTAATGCTGTTAGTGGGGATTATGATAAGATAGGAAGATGGATTGCTTGGGACGTAGATAATGATAATGATTTAGATTGTTTTTCTATTAATAACAATCCAACACCAAGATGTAATTTGGAAATTATAAATCAAATACAACTTTCAGAAAATCTTGGTGGAGCAAAATGGTACGGCAATACTCAAACTATATTTTTAAAAAAACAAGAAGTTGATTCTAATTATTGTGCTAAAGATGATTTTAGATTACTTGCTGGAGCTGGATGTGAATTAAGTATGATTCCAGTTGAGCCTTATAAATCTAGTAATCAAGAAATTTATAGTGGTAGTCTTTATTCTTGTAGTATGAATGTAAAAATTAATGATAAAGCTATTGACATATTATCTTACATCTCAGACAAACCTACATCAACTGATGGTAAATCAGGCAAAACATACACTTTAAATTCAAACGATATTGTTACATTTTCTGGTACTGGTTTTATTAAATATGATGTAGTTGAAACATTAAAACCTATAACTGAATGTAATGTTGGTAGTATTTCATTAAATAAAGGCGAGACTTATTGTAAAGATTTAAATACATTAATTCAATGTATAGACCCGCCTACAATAAATAATATTCCGAAACCAAACGAAATAGCAAGATGTGTTAACGGCCAATGGCAAGATGCTTACAATGTTGATTTGAGTTTAGATAAAAACACAATAGCTTTAGGAGAAAGTTTTAGAATAACTTTTACATTAAAAGATGATATTTATCCGTTAGAAGAACGTGAAGTTAGAGTATGCTTGTATAGTGGAAAAGAAACGGTTGCTGAATCGTGTGATAGCGGGTTTGCTATATCTGACAAACCGTTATTATTAGAGTTAACGCCTGAGACTATAGGTACTACTAAAAGAATAGAAATAACTATGACACATCCTGAAGGCGATTATAAACCAAATCCTATAGTAGGTTTGAGTGTGACTGAGGCGTTGTTTGTATCTACATTTAAAACATTAACTACACAATACGATAATAGTTATATTGATGTTAAAATCGAGTCTACAAAAGGGAATACATTACAAAATATAGTATCACAAGAAATAGAAGTTAATTATAATGGTGAAGATGCTGGTAGATTTTATGTTAAAAAAGTGAAAGAATCAACTGGCATATACCACTTTTATTATGCGTTGAAAGGAGATGGAATTTTAAATTTCAGAATTAAAGTTCAAGATTTTAGTGGATTATGGACTGATTGGTCAGAATGGGTTAGTGTTAATGTTAAAGAAGCACAATTATTGTTTAAAGAAGTTAGTTTACCTTCAAGCCCATGTAGTGGCGCTAGTTATACAGGTTCGTTTAAATTAGTTGATAATGTTGGTGTTGTTGTAAAAGATGCAAGTGTAATTGTTTTAGTTCAAGCACCAGACGAGACTAAAGCAACAGCAACTAAAGCTAATGTTATAGATAAAGGCGATGGAACGTATAGTTTTAGTTATTATTATGAGAAAGGGGGTAATTATTATGTAGATGTTACAGTATCTAAAGGAACTTTGCAAGGTATTTTAAAAGATAATCCAGTTAATGTTTTAGTTTGTACTAGTGGTGATGGTGGTATAGATTGGACATTATATTTGATAATAGGAGGAGCAATTTTAGGTATAATAAATTTTATTTATTTTGTGTTTATTAGGAGGAAATGAACATGAAAAAACTAATAATGTTTATATTATTTTTGTTAAGTGTCAGTTTAGTTAGTTCATATATGCCTGAAACTCATACAATAATGAACTCTCAAACAATATTATCTTCTCCTAATAGTGATTATAGTCAAATTGTACAAGAATATTATAGTGACTTTATTGCTTGTAATGTGTTATCTGATATAAGTGTATTTTATTATTTTTCAGAAGGGTTTAGCAAAATTGGCACTAAGTATAAACAAACTCACTCACAAAATTTATGTGAGCGAATGATTGCTAATGCAGAGAACGATAGACAATTATCGTGCGCTATTGGTGTCTGTACTCACGAAGTTCAAGATTCAGTATCTCATAACGATTTTGTGCCTGAAGTAATTAGAAGAACTTATTTAGTGAACGGTTTAGTTCACATTTTTGCTGAAGAAAAGGTTAATGATATATTAAAAACTAAAGAATCGTCAGCACAAATTAGACAAGCATTAAGCGATGTAGCACCAATACATAAAGAATTTTTTAGAAAATCGTTAGTATTTCCGGGTTCTGATTTTCCGTTTGATAGTATGTATGATGCGTTTGTAGGTGAAGTTGTTGGCAATCAAAAGTATTCTGTTGGATTTAGAGGATTTTTTGCAGTGCCTTTGCAAATTCATTTAATCTTAATATCGTTATTTATTATGGCATTGGTTATACTAGCTTATTTGATTCGAGCAGAGAATAAAAATATATTTAATATTACATCTATGGTTTTGTTAATGATAATAGTTATATTGGTAATTTTAGTGTACGGGTTGTTTTTTGCTGGCAAGTTATGGTTATTTTTCCAGTGGGCATCACACCCAGTATCGCAAATAATGCCGATTCAAGGTTACGAGCAATGGGTTCAGAAATCAATCACACAATCTACATTTTTGTTTAACAATGGCGCAACAGCAACAATGGCTATAATACCAGACCCAGCTGGAGAAAATGCATTATTAAAAGCAGGTGAAGCAGGTCAAACATTTAGGATTGTAGTAGATTTAATATTATTGAGTATAATAGCGTTGTTTGTGTGGTTGAACATTAGAAGAAGATAGCCGAAATTAAGTTTAATTGAGGAAAAAATATCAAACTTAAAAGAAAATAAAGATGAAAAATGAGGAAGACATTAGTTTTATTTTTTTCATTGTTTTTTTTAATAATATTAATTAATCTAGTTTCTGCTCAAGTGACGCATAAAGATGCTTATACTGACTGTGAAGACAATATGTGTGTAAAAACTATCGGTGGGTATCCAAAAAATATAAACTATAATAATCAATGGATACCATTTAATTCTTATTGTAGTGTAGAAAAACATGGATATTACATTAATTTTAGTGCTTTGAATTATGATTTCGTGTTAAAACCGTATGTGATTTATAATAGTATACAAAAGACAGCAGAACAGATTCATCAAGCATATCCTAATATAGATTTTAATCCTATTCTATTTAATTATAACAATTATTATAAGTTTGGCATTAATTTCACAGGCATAAATGAAAGTTTGATTGCTAATGTTGATTATTTAGTGTTAAAGTTGGAAGACAGTAATGGAATTGGCTGGGATGATGTAAGCAAGGATAATTCTAACATTTATTTACCAAATAATATTAAAATTAATTTTCGAGATTTGATAGAACACCATTTTACGTTAAATTTAGTATCAAAAACAGAAGTGTGGGTTGGAAACTTAACAGATAAGTTTGTTTGTAATAATAGTATATGTCATTTATGGGTTGACCCAACTATACAATATAATTTTAGTAACCAGACAAATATTTGGGCAGAAGAAAGAGATAATGCAGTAGCAAATGACCCAAGTCCACCAAATAATGGTCCAAGATATAATATAAGTAGTTATACTGCTTCTGATGTTACTGGTGTTAGTACATTAGATTTAATAGATAGTAACCCTCTTGATTCTGTATGTAGTTCTAATGAAGTATGTTGGCAAACATTTTATGCGAATTTAAGTAATATTAATGAAAGTTCTATACTTAAAATAAACTGGACAATCATAGTTAGTTGTAGCGGTACGAGTTGTAATGGTGAAACTATATATGTTTATCATTGGAATGATTCTTCTGATAATTGGATTCAATGCGGTTCGATATCAACAATTGGTTACAAACAAATTCAATGTGTAGAATCAGGAAATCCAAGCGATTTTATAAATGGGTCAGGTTATGTTCATGCAATAGTTCATCTTGATACTGGAAATGTTGAATCAATTTATACTGATTTTGTTAAATTAGAAGTATTGTATAATGAAGTTCCCCCAACATACTCCAATATTATTACAACTGGTTCAAATAAAACAAATACAATAATTACTTTTAACACAACATGGGGTGATGAGAATCTATACGGATGGTATTTTCGTCACAATCAAACTGGTACGATGACAAATCAAACATTTAACACAACGTGGAGCGGTGCAGGAAATAACATCTCAACATACAATTTAAATTTAACTTTAACAAGAGGACAACAGTTAGCGTGGGGTTTTTGTGCTAACGATAGTTTTAACAATTGGAACTGCACAGATGACCAAGTTTTAACTGTAGCTAATACTGTGCCATTAACACCTACATTATACAAACCAGACGATACTCAGGCTTTTGAAGTAAACTGGGTTTTGTTTAATTATTCTTCTACTGATGCAGATAATGATACTATTACTTACTTTTTATATTCTGATAATACTGCTAATCCTACTACATTAATTTATAATGGTACATCACAAACTTTTAATTATACTTCTATAGCTGATAATACTTATTATTGGAAAGTTCAAGCTGGAGATAGTTATGATAATAGTTCAAACAGTACAATAAGGAGTTATACGATTTCTACAACTGCACCAGCTATAACTCTTAATTATCTAAGTGATGACGATTATTTAACAACTTCTAATGTATGGTTTAATTTTACTGCATCAGACGTTGGGGGTGTTGATGTTTGTAAATTGTATAGTAATTTTAGCGGTGTGTGGGGAGAGAACGAGACTTTAACAAGCATAACGTCAGGTGTAATGACTAATTTCAGTTTAAAAACATTGAGTGAAGGAACTTATAAATGGAATGTGTGGTGCAATGATACATCTAATAATGGCGGTTATAGCGCTTTTAACAGAACTATTAATATTGATTTGCACTATCCGAGTTTAAGCGTATCATCACCAACACAAAGTGCAACATATTACTCGCAGACAATATCTTTAATAATATCAGCTAGTGACTATTATTTAGATAGTTGTTATTATAAGCTGTACCTGAAGGCAACAGGTACGTTATTGTTACAAAACGATAGCATAACCTGTGTTGGCACTACATCTATTGATACAAGTGCATGGAGTGATTTTACGTTAAATGTGTATGCTAACGATAGTGCTACTCAAGTTAATTCAACTCAAATCAATTTTACAACCCAAGTTCCACCAGTTGTAGTTCCAACTCCAAGCGGCGGTGGTGGTGAAGTTAAAGAACCACCAAAAAAGAATTGTAGTATTTTAGTTACACCTGATAAATTAACCTTTTATAGCGATATAACTGTGTTGCCATTTAAAATAATTAATAATGAAAATTCATCTATTTCGCCAACATACACTTTAACATCAACCAATTTTGAAATTAGAGGAGCAGAAAGTATTATACAATCTAACAAAACAGACGAAATAACTATACTTAGAAATTATGCTGGCAATAATACATTAAATGAAACGTTAACTGTTTCGTTTGCTACTTGTTACGATAAAACGTTATTAATAGAATATTTAGGCGAAAAAAGCAAGTTTGATTTTATTGATTTTTTAAAAGATTTAGAATTTAAAATAAGAAGTATTATGTCAAGTAAAGTTAATTTGTTTGGTTTAGATATTAGATTTTTTATGTTAACTATATTAAGTGTTATAATAGTAGCTAGTATTTTAACATTAGCAGAAGTGAAATTTAGCACTAAAATGGTAAGCGGTATAGCTATGATATTAATTATTAATTTGTTGTTAGGATTTACTTTAAAGCCTGTTGAGGCAAGTAATATTAATATAGATGATAGTATTGTAGATAGTGTAATTGATAATAGTGTAGAAGTTAAAAGTATGTTAAATGAGAATATTGTAAAAATTAATAATAATAATTTTAATGTCAAGTTATATTATATAGGTTTTATAATTTTTGTACTATTGTTAGGAATTTCATTGTTAATACCTAAATATAATTGGTACATAAAAGGTTTATTTATTATTATGTTAACTGTTGTTTTAACAACTGTGATTTATTTTTTACTAAAATATTTAAAATAATAATGAGGCAAACATGAAAAAGATAATAATTTTAATTACAATCCTTTTACTTAGTATTTTAATTAGAGCCAGTTCTCAAATTGAAGAATTAGGAAAAAGCATATCTATTTCAGAGATACAAGATTGTAAAACCGTTTATTGGAATGAAACAATAGACATAATCGGAACTTGTACACTGAATTATACAATTACAAAAGAATGTGACAGCAAAACAAAAGGTTTTTATTTTGTTGCAGAAAACAATACTTATTATTGTGATGTAATTGGATATTACAATTACAGTTGTAAAACTGGAGAAAAGATAATTGAGTTA
>Ga0180007_10005551_pt1 | contig 12682 bp, 13 predicted proteins | sample MM_PC_MetaG_FD_121122 | JGI IMG/M metagenome (GOLD analysis project Ga0180007, IMG submission 121122) | Groundwater microbial communities from the Aspo Hard Rock Laboratory (HRL) deep subsurface site, Sweden - MM_PC_MetaG | ecosystem: Environmental > Aquatic > Deep subsurface > Groundwater... | reverse complement strand
AAATTGCCCCGGCACAGAAAAACAGGGTAATCTTGCCAAATGCATGCATGGCAATGTGTATGACACCACCCAAAAGTCCCTGGGGAGATAACAGGGCCACACCAAAAATAATATAGGACAATTGGCTTATGGTTGAATAGGCAAGCCTGCGTTTTAATTCATCCTGGGAAAGCGCAATACAGGAGGCAACAAGAATGGTGACAGATGCAATGCTCATCACCACAACGCCCAGATTAAAATGTGCCAGCAAATCAATACCGAAAATTCCTGTCATCACCCGGACAATGGAAAATACACCCACCTTTACAACGGCCACCGCATGCAGCAGGGCGCTGACAGGAGTTGGTGCCACCATCGCAGCCGGAAGCCATGAATGAAACGGCATAATGCCGGCCTTGGCAAACCCGAAAACAAACATTAAGAGCAATACTGTGGCTGCAGGTTTAGACAATTGGCCTGCAAAAATTCCAGCCGTGGAGAATTCCAGAGTTCCGGTTACATGATAGCAATAGATCATGGCAGGCAGTACAAGCGCAATAGATGTACCCAGGATAAAGGTTAAGTATCTTCGGCCGGAAATCTTTGATTTTTCATCCTGATGGTGGGTCACCAGAGGATAGGTCGCCAGGGATAAAATTTCATAAAAAAGGTAAAGGGTCAGTAAATTGGCTGAAAAAGCAGCCCCTATAGTTGCTGAAATAGCCAGGGCAAAAAAGGAAACAAACCGGGTCTGTCCATGTTCATTCAGCCCTCTCATATATCCGATGGAATAAATGGATGTCACAATATAAAGGCTTGCAGACACAATGGCAAAAAGCATTCCAAGCCCGTCAACCCTGAATGCGATGGCTGCACCGGGAGCAAATTCAAACAGGGTCAGGGCAATCTGTTTCCCGCCAAGGATCACAGGGAGCATGGATAGAACAAGAATAAGCTTGATGGTTCCTGCGATAAAAATCCATGATTCCCTTACATTGGGTTTGCCAGACGAAGAAACCAGCACGGGAATGACAAAAAGAGAAACTAAAACTGCCAAAAGAGGTTTTATAGAGATAATGGTTTCCATTCGTTGGTTTACCTTTTTAATATATTCCTGTTCATCTTCACCTTAAGAAAGGAAGAATGATCGTATTTACAATGGTTCCTGAGTAGAGCCCCGCAACAATCAAAGAAAGACTGACAAGGCCGGATACAATCAGCATGGATATGGGTGCCTCCTCAATTGCCACATGGGAATAGCCATCTTTTTGTCCATGACTTTCAGATATGGGTTCAAAAAAACAGATTTCAAAGACCCTAAAGAAAAGAACCGCGCAAATCAGGCTTGAAATAACAAGGGCTGCCGCAAAATGCCAGGCACCTGCTTCAAATGCCGCCAGAATCAGATACCATTTGCTGAAAAATCCACAGGTTGGCGGCACTCCGATAATGCTGAAAGCAGCCAGAACAAATCCGGCCATGGTCCACGGCATTTTACCGAACAGGCCCTTAAGATCTGGCAAATCGACTTTTTTAAGTTTATAGGCCATATTCCCGACAGCCAGGAAAAGGGCAAAGGTCATTAACGCATCATTCAAGATGTGCAGAATAGCACCCGTCATACCAAGCTGATTACCCATCCAGGCGCCCCCGACCATATACCCGATCTCACACACAATGATATAGGCAAGCATTTTTTTCAAATTTTTCTGGGAAAGCGCCATGATAGCACCGGCAAGTATGGCTATGGTGGCCAGCCAGACAACGGCATGGCTCAGATTCAGGGTTTTGAAAATATAATCAAACCCGAATACCGTGATCATCATCCGTATCATCACATAAACCATGACTTTTGTCATTAACGGCGCCACCACCCGTGCAAAGGCAATGGGTGAATATGAATAGGCATTGGGAAGCCATACATGCAGGGGGAAAAGGGCCATTTTAATCCAGACACCAATCATCATCAGGATAAATGCCACCAGCACCGTGGAAGAACCATGAATTCCCGATAGGATCGTTGCCACATCAGCCATGTTCAAAGAGCCTGTCTGCATATACAGATAGCCGACTCCCAAAAGGTAAAAGCTGGCACCGATAACCCCGATGAAAATATAATTCAGACTGGCCAGAGGTCCTCTGTCCCTGTCGCCCAGGGCTACCATGGCATAACTGGTTAATGAGGTGATTTCAATAAGCACGTACAGATTAAACAGATCGCCCGTGGCAGTAACACCTAAAAGCCCTGTTACAAACAACAGATACATCGTATAAAATGATCCTGTCCTGTCACTTGTTTCCCGGGCAACGCTTTTATAGCTTGCAATCAGATTTAAAAAGGCAATGCTGGATACAATCAGAAGTACCATGGCATTTAACAGATCAATGGAGTATTCAATGCCCATGGGCGGTGCCCATCCGGCCACCCGATAATGGATGGTTCCCGAAGTGATAACCTGCATCAACACCTTGAATGCAGAATATACTGAAACTGCAAGTCCTATCAGGGCAATCGGATAGGATAATCGTTCTTTGATCCAGGCAGCAAGCCCGGCAAAAAGGGCGGCCAAAAGTGGTGTAACAACAATGAGTGCTGGGGTATTATCCATGGTTTATTTTTCCGGCCCGATATCAACCAGGCGCATCCTGAGTTCATCTTCTTCCAGAGTTTGATACCGCTGGTATATTCTGACAGCCAATGCCATGGCAACGCCAAAGGTTGCAACGGAAACAACAATGGCGGTCAGCATGAGAACATGTGGCAGCGGGTTTATATAATCTGCCGCATGGATGACCGCTGCATGGGCATCTTGGCCGCCATGGGCGCTTTGAATGATGGGTATGGTGGCGTCCCGCTTGTATCCAATGGACACATAAAAAAGAATGATGGCAGTTTGAAAAATATTCATGCCCACCAGTTTTTTTATCAAATTATTTTTTGCAATCATGGCATAAAGGCCGATCATCATTAAAATAACATACAGCCAATAATTGTATTTTGCCACGATCAGGGCCAACAAATCAGTCATATAATTTACCTATAGTCCTTCATCGTGTCTGCCTTCAGAGACAATATTAATATATATGATGGCCATTACCGCTGTAACAGCCATTCCCACACCAATTTCAACGCCCAGCATACCCAGGGCTCTCACATGGTGGGGATCCCACACCAGGGGAGCCAGCGCCGCATAATCCAAAAACCTTCCCCCCATGGGCATACAGATGGCAGCAATACCCACATAAATTAAAACCCCAAGGGCTGCATAAATACCCAGAACCTTTTCCTTAATCCGCTTAACCAATGTTTTCAGGTCATAGGAAATGGCTAAGAGAATCAGGCTGGAGCCGAAAATTACCCCACCCTGGAATCCGCCGCCCGGGGAAAAATCTCCATGAGCCACGACATACAAGGCATAAATCTGGATAAACGGGATTAAAATGCGACAGACCGTCTTAATAATCAAATCTGACGGGACCCAGTCTTTATCCATGTGTTCAAATTCTTTCCCTGTCTTTAGAACTTTTTTACCGCTCTTAACATGGAGGATAACCCCTGTCGGGACGTGCCTGTAAAACCGTTCTTTTTTTTCTCGGAAATCCCTTAACAATAAAAAACATGCCAGGCCTGCACAGAAAATAACCGACGTCTCAAACATGGTGTCAAATCCTCTGTAATCAGCCAGGACTGCTGTCACAAGGTTGGGAACCTTGGTTTGGTCAACTGCATTTTCAATATAATAATCTGAAAGGTGGAGTGAAGCAGGGGAATTGGGATCTCCCCAGTCAGGAAACTCTCCTGTGCCATACAGCAATAATGCACCTGTCAAACAGACAACAATAAATCCTAAAAATTTCAATCTTTTGTCCTCCTGCTGGTCCGGAAAATGGCTGCTACAAAGAAAACCGTACTGACACCCGCGCCCACTGACGCTTCGGTAAATGCAACATCAACAGCCCCCATAATCGTCCAGAGCAGGCACATCATAAATGAATAAGCGCCAAATAAAATGGCTGTTGCAAGCAAATCCTTGACAGATATGGCAGCAATTGCACAAAAAATCACAAAGGTTAACACGATCAAATCAATTGGCCAGTGCATGATTAACCCTTTCTTTTCTTTTTGGTCCAGTGTCTTAATCCTGCCCGCATTCCAGCATCAACAATTGCATGGGTGGCAGTTGGACTGGAGAGAAACACGAAAAAAACAATTAAAAACATCTTTGCTGAAAGCAGCAGCGCTTCAAAGGAAAAATGATGGAGATTATAAATGGCAATCCCTGTGACCATGGCAAAAATACCCAGGGTATCCAGTTTGCCGGCCGGATGGAGTCTGCTGTAAAAATCAGGCATTCTGAGGATGCCGACAGCACCTCCCAGAAAAAAAAACAACCCTGTGAGTAAAAGTAAGATAACAAGTATGTCCATGAATACTCCCAATTGATAATTAATCCATAAAGGATTCTTCGTACAGCCCTTTTCTTTTGTGAAAATAGCGAGATGCCGCTATTACGGCGATAAAATTCAAAAAAGCATAGGCCAGAGCGATATCTACAAACATATCAATACGCTCATAAAGAAGACCAATGAGCAAAAGAAGAATAACCGTTTTACTCCCGATGGCATTCACACCGATGAGACGGTCTAGAACGGTTGGGCCAAACAAGGCACGATACAGTGAAAAAAGCATCAGAAAGCATAATCCCAATGCCATGCTTAGAAAAAAAGTGATCATATATCTTCTCCAAAAACTTCAGCAACTTTTTTTAACATTGTGCCGGGAAGGGATTCAGCAGATTCCCTGTCAATGGCATGCACCTTGAAAACCCCGTCACTATCTGCTGATATTGTAATGGTTCCCGGCGTAAGGGTGATGGAATTGGCCAGGGCCGTTATAGCGATATCGGATGTTAAACTGGTTTTAAACGTAATAATGTGGGGATCTATTAACTCTTCCATCCGTGGATGAAAGGCAAGATATAATAAATGAAAATTGGCTTTGATAATTTCCCACATCAACCAGGGAGTATATCTGATAAACCTGAAAAACACTTTTACGTATCCGGGTTCCATAGCCGGGAACAGCAGATCATAAAAATAGTATGCCACAAAAAAACTTGATAGCCCACCAAGCCATAATAAAAGCGGCTCAAATTTTCCTGACAGAACAATCCAAGATAAAAACATGAGCGTAAAGGTAATTAAAAAAGAAAGAAATGATTTTAAAGACGTGTGTTTTGTGTTGCCGTCATCTTTGACAACACCATTGTTGGAATCTGTCAATGAACTAACCTCCCCCAGATATATACAAACTAAAAAAAATTATCTTTCAACGCCATACAGCTTACGGAATTTTCCGTACAATTTTGATATGGCGCCTTCTTTTTTTCCCTGAATTTGAGATCTATCCCATCCGGAGGATTCTTGTTCCAGCTGAACTCTGTGGTCATAAGCTGCGTTTATTGTCTCAATAAGCGTATCCATATCCACAGGTTTTGATAAAAACTTAAATGCATTATATTTGCCACTTTCCAGCGCATTTTCAACACTAGCGTGCCCCGTAAGAACAATACAGGGTAACATTGGTTGCAGATCCTTTAATCTTTTCTGGACTTCGATCCCGTCAATTCCAGGCATTTGCAGATCCACTACAGCCACATCAAAATTTTCTTTTGCAGCCGCTTCAACACCTTCTTCGCCGGAGAAAGTCGTTTTCACCGTAAACCCATCAATAACAAGGCGTTTTGCAAGGTATTTTAAAAATGTCTGTTCATCATCTATAAATAAAAGTTTCATGATATGCCCTTATATTTGAAAATCCGTCTGCATATAACAGAAGTATGACTTGGAGTCAATATCTATTATGTTTCAAAAACCCGGTATGATAAATCCGGTTTTTTTATGCATTCTCATTAAAAAGGCAAGCGTTTCTTCATTTTTTGCCTGGAATGATGAGACATGGAAATATGGAATGATCGGCAATATTTTTAGCGATAGATCCGACCCACCGCTCCAGAATAGCTGCTTTATCACTAGAACCCAAAATGATCAAACTGGCCTGGTATTCTTTTGCTGCTTTTTCAATCTCTTTTTGCGGATCACCCACATACACATGGGGCCTGGCATTTATACCCAGATCTTCAAGCTCTTCACAAAGATCATCCAATCGTTTTCTTTCAGCCTTTCTGACTTTCTGCACTTCATGCGCATCCGAGCTTTTTAAAGCACTTTCTTTTACCACGTGTATAATATGGATTTCACCGATAATATTTTTTAATCCCTTGATGTATTCAATCGTTTTTTTACCCGTATCTGACCAATTGGTGGCAAATAACGGCCGGTCAAATAATTTTTCCGGGACAATATTATCTTCTTTTATATGCTTGAAAACCAAAATCGGTACTTCTGTTCGCCGCATTAATTCAATGATATCAGAGCCGGCATAGAGCTGTGCCAGGGTTCCTTTATGGGAACGGCCAATCACGATCAGATCCGGGGCCTCTTTCTTGACAACCTTTAAAATTTCAGGAATCAGCGTTGAGACCTCTATATAGGCACCAACCTCCATGCCCATTTCAAATAAATTTTCCGCCCAGTCGATAAACCTGATATTTGCAGTTTCTTTTAGCTTGACCTCTTCCTCCTTAAGATATCCGCTCCCTCGTTTCATGGCAACCTTGTCTCTTTCAATCACATTCAAAAACACAACATGTTCCAAAGCTGCATTTCTAAGTGACAATAAAGAGGTAAGGGCACCATAACAAAGATCTTCAAACTTTGTTACAAAAAGTAATTTTCTGATTTCCATAATTTCTCCGATCTCAATATTGATATCTATTGACTAACCCAGTTTTTTCCTGATTGCAGCAGCCAACTCTTCCGGTTCAACGGGTTTTTCCAGATAGATTTCAGGTTTGGGAACTTCTCCTCCCTTAAACTCATCAAGTACTTTTTGAGATTTCAGAAAAGATCGCAGAGCAATCCCTGTAAACATGATAATGGGTATTTTTTTCAGATTTTCATCTGTTTTCATTTTATGATACAATCGAATTCCGCTACCCCTTGGCATCAGTACATCAAGAATCACTAAATCGGGTTGCATTTTTTCAATCATTTCCAATCCCTCCACACCATCTTGAGCGACCAAAGGAATATACTGATTTTCCTCCAGAACCGTGACAACAAATGACCTGACATCTGAGTCATCATCTACCACAAGAACCTTTTTACTCATAATTAATCCTCCTTGGTCAATTTATATCAACTTTAATTGCTTTTTCATGGGGAAGTCTAATCGTAAATGTGCTGCCGTCTCCCGGACTTGTTTTGATTTCAATCACCCCTTTGTGCTCTTCTATGAGCTTTCCGGTTACAAGAAGCCCCAGGCCGGTTCCCTTGCCCCCTTTAGTGCTGAACATGGGATCAAATAATTGCTTTTGGGTCTCTTCATCCATGCCGCAGCCATTGTCTTTGATTTCAAAACAGATATAATTATTGCTGTCTCTAAAGGTTTTAATTTTCACTTCATGGCGTTTAGAAATTTCTTCATCTTCAAGACACGCATCAATGGCATTATTGATAATGTTAAGAAGCGAGTGATGGATGGTTTTCGGATCTGCCAGAACTTCACCGATACCGGTATCTAATTCTTTTAAAAGTCGAACCCCTTTTGAGGCTGCAAAATCTTTTAAAAGCTCGATGAGTTCGTTTACAATATCATTGGGAACACACGTTTCAAATTCCGGTTCTCTCTGCTTGGAATAGGTCAATAGATCCTGGGTCAGATCCCCTATCCGTTTGATATTTCTCTTTATGGTTTCCCAACCGGTCTTCAGTTTCTCCGTATCATTTTTGGCAATCCCCACATCAACCACATAACTGCCGCCTTTAAGCCCGATGAGAATATTCTTTACATAATGGGCAAGCCCGCTGACAGTCTGGCCAACAGCAGCCAGTCGTTCCGATTGAACCAACTCTTTTTCAAGCCGTTTAATCTCTGTTAAGTCCTGGAAAAAATTAACGGTCCCTACAAATTCACCTTTTTCATAGAGCACATTACTGGTATACCGTACCGGTATTTTCCTTCCATCTTTGGTGTTTAACATATTTTCTTTCCACGGAAATGTGTTCTGCCCTTTTTTGGCGGATGCCTGGTTTTTAAAAATTTTGGCTATTTTGGGTGTATAAAGATCATCAATATACATTTTATTCCTGACATCTTTTGCGGGTTCGCCAAACATCCTTGCAGCTTCAGGATTGTACACCACCACCTTCCAGTCATAATCAAATGCAACAATGGCATCCGTGGAACTTTTAATTAATAAAAGCTGAAAATTCGATTTTCGATGAATTTCTGCTGTTGCTTCCGCAATTTTTATTTCAAGATTTTCAGTATATCCTTTAAGCTTTTCACGTATGGCAATCTTTTCTTTTGCCCTCTGAAGGGCAATGGCAAGGGCTTCATCCCTGACCGGTTTATTGATAAAATCGCTGGCACCATACTGCAAGGCTGTTATGGTTGAATCAATATCCCCATGCCCGGTTACAATGATCACTTCTTTTTCAGAATCAATTTTTTTAATACTTTTTAACAACTCAAGGCCGCCCATCCCGGGCATCTTTATATCTGTTATCACGATGTCAGGGGTTTGTTCTTTAAAAACCTCAAGTCCCTGCTCACCGCTACTGGCTGTTATTGTTTCATATCCATCGCTTCTAAGAGACATGGAGAGCAGTTTGACAATAATCTCTTCATCATCAACAATTAATATTTTATTGGCTGGCATAATTTATGTCCTTATTCAATAACCGGAAACGTGATTATAAATGTAGCACCCTTGCCATACTCACTGATGATATCAATGGTGCCGCTATAATCCTGTATGATTCCAAAACTGATGCTGGTTCCAAGACCAGTCCCCTTTCCGGTTTCTTTCGTTGTAAAAAAAGGTTCAAATATCTTCGCCTTTACCTCATCCGTCATACCAATCCCTGTATCAGACACCTCAACGACTACCCGGCCTTTCTGGACATAGGTTTTAATAGAAAGGTTTTTCTCAACCTGGGTACCATGCTTTTCCGCTTTTTCATCCATGGAATCAATGGCATTTGTCACAAGATTGATAAACACCTGCTCCAGCCGATTGTGCTCTGCCCGGATTTCTGGAATGTGTGGATCAAGATCAAGTTTCACATTGATGGAATGAACGATCAATTGATGGCCAAGTACCTTGAATACATCCTTGATGGGTTCATTGATCTCCAATTTTTTAAGATCCCTTTCAGATTGTCTTGCAAAATCTCTGACATGCTTAATTACACCTGCAGCCCTGGCAACATTATCGATAATATCATTGGCCATGATAACCAGTTCCTCATCAGGAATGCGAAGCCCTTTTTTGATCATTTTTAAAATCAAATCCGAACAAATCTGTATCACATTCAATGGCTGGTTGATTTCGTGGGCCATGCCGGCCGCCATGGTGCCCAGGGTGGCCAGTTTTCCCGCCTGGATCAACTGGGTCTCTTTTTCTATACTTTCAGTGACATCCGTTGCTGAAGCAATCAAGACATCCCGGTGACTATATGTTGTGTTGACAAGCTTAACATTAACAAAAAACGAAGTCTTATCTTTCTTATAATGCTTTTTTTTGGTGAACAGTATTGATTTGCCTTTAGCCAGTTCCATTAGGGGGACTTTAATCGCTTCATCACTTTTATCCCCGATTTCAAGAAAGGGAGAGCCTAAAAGTTCTGATTTTGTATATCCGTATTCTGCTTCCACACGGTGATTCACATCCAGGATCTCTAAGGTCTGCTGATCGATAATAAAAATCGGGTTTGGATTGTTATTAAACAATGACCGATATTTTTCTTCTGATTTTTTATATTTATCATACAGTGTAGATAGTTTTTTGTCCTGCAGTTCCAGCTCTTCCTGGGCTTTTTTGTCTTCTGTGGTATCTTTTAATGTCTCTATGGCACCAATTATCTTGCCATCTGGAGATTTTATGGGTGCGGCTGTAAAAAAGATCCATTTGCCTTCTTTACCCAGGTGAGAAAAAAACTCTTCAGCTTCATATGCCTCATTAATCAGACCAGATTTTCTCCAGGAGGAGCCATAATATTTTGAAACATCTGCCTCAGACATTCCTCCCACAATCACATCAGCCATGGTCGGTCTTTTCGCAGATCTGAAAGGCACCCACTGCCGGTCTGTACCCACCAGTTCATAGGCCTTGTGGTCAGTAAGCTGTTCACAGGCGCGGTTCCAGTGAGTGATAATATGTTCATTGTTGATAATGAAAGTTGGAATCATGCTGCCCTGAATGATTTGGGACAACTCTTTTTCCATCTCAATCAGGTCCTCTCGTTCAGCTTTCAGGTATCGGTTCTCTTCCTCGGCATTCTCTTGAATGGTTGCGGTAAACTGATCAAGCAGGGATACAATTTCCTGTTTATCAATTTTATCCGACTGAATTTTTCTTTTAATGGTCAGTCTTTTTTCTTCTGATTTTAAAAAATTCAGAAATGAGGTGGTTCTTTGACCGGCAAGGTCAATAATGCTGACATGGTCTGTATTCACTTTTTCTAAAATACAGCTCAATAGCTCATCATTTTTTAATTTTAAAATAACATCAATACCGGAAAGCCTACACACGTCATTATAATCCATGGTGGTGAAAACACCTTTTTCCTTGGCATATTTCATCCCTTCAACCTGGTTTAACGTATCTGCAACCACCTGAACCTTGATATCAAGATCTTTTAATCCCGGACCCAGAAGTATTTCAAGAATTTGTCTACACGGACTGTTTCCACCGATTATGGCTATTTTTAACCCTTTAAGATCAATATTCATTGGGCTTGTTTCCTCCTGTTCGATCCATTAATTCCCTAAATCCAATATATTAAAAGAAAATAAAGGTTACAATAACAAAGGTTGGAATTAAAAAGATTAAAGAATATTTTAAGATATATCCAAAAAAGCTGGGCATTGTCGTTCCTGCCTCTGATGCAATGGACCGAACCATGAAATTGGGTGCATTACCGATATAACTGCAGGCACCAAAAAAGACCGCTCCAGTGGAAACCGCCTTAAGAAAGATCGCATTTTCCGTCATCAGCAACGGAACGGCCTGGGCTTCCGACATACCTGCATAAAAACTGCCAAGGGCGGTATTAAAAAAGGTCAGATAAGTGGGCGCATTATCCAGGAAAGCTGACAGCATCCCCGTAACCCAGAAATAGTGAACCGGTTCCTTTACTGCATTGATCAGAAATGCAAACGCACCGTTGGGCCCTGCTTTAAGCAATAACAGACACGGAATCATGGTAATGAAAATCCCGATAAACAAATAGGCAACCTCTATTATCGGGAACCATGAGAACTCATTTTCTTCCCGGAGTTCCTTGGGTGTTGCCATAAGCGAACCGATCCCAAAGATGATGAGAAGGCCGTCCCTGAGCCAATCCTGGAGTGACCTGTGGATTCCCAGGGTTGAAACCACTCCCAGATCCAGAATACCGCTCATTAACACAGCACCTACAACCCCCCCCAGAAAAAGAAAATTATAGGTTCCCACCAGCCGCAAGGGTTTTTTCTCCCCGTCATCAGGCGCTTTTACCCCTTCTTTTTTGTAATAATAGGTATCAAGGATAAAATAAATGATCAGTAAAATAAGGGATGCCGTGAGCATATGCGGCAGGATATTAAAGGTCCAGAAAAAACTCACGCCATGGAGAAACCCCAGGAACAGTGGCGGATCGCCAAGTGGTGTCATTGCCCCGCCGATATTGGCCACGAGAAATATAAAAAACACCACCATAAAGGTTTTATTCTTTCGATGCTCATTTGCCCGCAGCAATGGCCGGATCAAGAGCATGGCAGCCCCTGTGGTCCCCATCCAGGACGCCAGGATGGTGCCGATCAGGATAATCATCGTGTTGATAACCGGAGTCCCTCTTAATGTCCCTTTCAGTAAAATACCGCCGGAAATCGTAAACAACGCCCATAACAGGATAATAAAGGGAACATAGTCTGCTAAAATAATGTGAAAAATTTCATAAACAGCAATGCCTTTATAGACATAGACAAAGGGAAGTGCAAGACAGGCTGCCCAGAATGCAGAAACCTTGCCAAAATGATGATGCCAGAAATTTTCTGCTATCAGCGGCAGAAGGGCTATGGATAGCAACATGCATGCAAAGGGAATACAGCTGTAAAGGGGCAGCATCTCCCCTAAATTTACATGACCATGTGCACCTTTGGCCTGTTCGTGGCCTGACGTGGGTCCAGGAAGGGGGGGACCTGTGTCAAGCGTGTTATGCGTTTTTTCTTCAGAGTGGTCTTTGGCAGCAACAGGTGCTAAAGAAACGAATAAAACCAAGAATACTATTAACAATGACAGCCTGTCCATTTTCATCGATTCGTTCCCTCCTGGTTATTTTGGGTGTAACGCAACCTTTGAATGTCTGTTTGGTCATTTCATACCAGTTTTCAATTCTGCCCTGCTTTTTTCTATAAAATTAAGCGCTTATTCGCAGAACAAAATATTTTAATTTGATTATTTGATTTAACTCAGAAAGTCAAGGTGAAAAAGGAAGCTTGAATCAATGTGGTCGGGACGGCAAGATTTGAACTTGCGACCACTTGTCCCCCGGGACACAGACCGGGTTTTTAGATGCCTAAAACCCATTGTTT